>Ga0334722_10000031_pt1 | contig 210674 bp, 208 predicted proteins | sample C3_bottom_MG_FD_207210 | JGI IMG/M metagenome (GOLD analysis project Ga0334722, IMG submission 207210) | Sediment microbial communities from Yellowstone Lake, YNP, Wyoming, USA - C3_bottom | ecosystem: Environmental > Aquatic > Freshwater > Lake > Sediment | place: USA: Wyoming | collected... | reverse complement strand
CAAAGGTGAGGTGCGTGTAGTCCAAGGGGATGCTCCTTGATTGCCTAGGAACAAGAAAGGTACACCCCAACGCATCTCACCTTCCTCTAAACCCCAGATGTCGCACTTCGACGTTAAATTCGCAAATCGGCCGGAAATCCAGAACTGACGCAGTTTTCCGGGCAGCATCACCTATTGAGCGACGACTGCAATCACTAGGCGTTCAGCACGATCTTGCCGAAATGCGCTTTGGCGCCTGTCCGGCCGGCGCGGCCCTTGCGCGCTTTGTCCAGGCGCCGCGCGAGCTTGCCGAGCACCGTCGCCGCGGAGACGTATTTGCCCGATTTTTTGGCGGCAGCGCCCGAAGCCGGCCCGCGTTCGATGAACGCCTTCTGGGCATAGCGGAACTCGACATTGCGCCGCACGGCGCCCTTGAGCGAGGAAGTGAAAGCGGCGATGCGCGCGCTGATGCTCAAAGCGTAGATGATGTCGCCGGGGAACGGCGAACCGTCCCCCGGCGCTGTTGCTACTGCGACAAGGCAGGCATGGCTCCTGTCCTGCTTTTCCCAGGCCTACTTGCTATGCACCGACTTTACGTCAAGTCCATACGTACTGGCGGCATTATGACAAAACGCGCACTCGGCCTTCGCCACCGTCATCGAGTTCATATGATCGGTGGCCGTGGCGTCTTCATGGCAGCTTCCGCACGCCCCCTGGGTGGGTTTCGTACGCCAGTTCGCGGCATCCTCCAGCACCGTCTTGCCATCGGCCTTGGTGGCCGTTTCCTTATGGCAGACCGCGCAGTTCTTGATATTGCCTGGGTAACCTTGCTTCGAACCCGAGCCAAACGATTCGCCGTTGATAACGTAATCGGTCCCGTTGTAGTGGACCTTGTGCACCACGCGCTGCAGGTCAACGGTAGCAGGACTGTTGCCGGAGTAGGGATCGTAAGTGTTCTTGTTGTGACAGGTGACACAATACTCGGTCGCATACCCTTTATGGATTTTCCGGCCCGCATGGCAAGTCGCGCAGGTCGTCATGGTCACGATATTGCGCGTTTCCGCCTTGGTGACGCCGTCGGGCACGAAATCAAAGAACGCATTGCTCGTGTTGTCGACGCCGGCGGCAGTCCCGAACTCCATTCCGACCCGATGCGTCAGCGACGGCTCGTAGGCCACCACATTCGCGTAGGTCGGGACGGTTGCCTTGTTGTAGGCCCCTGCGACCGTGGAAACGTTGGCAACATGGTCGACGGCCCTGATATCACCGGCAGGCGTGGCGTTCTTCAGCCCGAACTTATAGGTCCATACGCCGCTCCCGGTATGGGTGAGCGTACCGTCCGAAGACGATTCGGAATAGCCCTGGATCACCGGCGGCTGCGCGGCGTCCTTTGTCCGCGCTCTGCCGGTATAGCTCAGCCAGTTCGTCGAAACGTTGCTTGCGGCGTTGGCGGGGACCAGTTTGGCCAAGGTAAAGGCCATGCCCTTGAATGCTGCAGGGTCGGTAACCGGCGCGCCATTGTCCGCCATGCTGAAGGTGGCCGTGACGCTGCCGTCGGTTGAACTGATGGCCACCCCGCTGATGGTCGCGCTCATGGTGCGCTTGCTGATGTCAGCTGTTGCGGGCAGCGCATGAGCGGGGGGAATGTTCGTTGCGTCATGACAGAGAGCACATAACGCGTCATCGGCCTTTGCGCCACCAATGTGGCCGGTGGCGGTCGTACCTGGAGCGTTTTTCGCTGTCACGTCAGCTTCCGCATTGGCCATAGTCGCCCCTTTGCCAGTGGCAAAGTTGATGCCGGCGTGGCAGGCGCCGCAAACCGCCCGGCTGGGCACATTCTTCCAGTTATCCGCCTGTGGCGCCTTGGTGTTGTCGTGGCACTTGGTGCAATTGCGTATGTCCTGCGGGTAGGCGAGTGTGTCGAACGTCTGCGATTGGACCTGGTAGGTTTCGCCAAACAGTTCTTTCAGGGTCTTTCCGGCGTGGATCTTGTGGACCATGACCTTGAAGTCGACCACGTTGCCGGAGACCTCATCGGTGGTGCCGGGGTTGTGGCACAACACGCAGAACTGCGTATCGACGCGGGCGCTGCCGTGCAGCGCCAGTTTTTCGTGGCACCCGTTGCAGCTTCCGACGTCAACCACCTTGCGCGTCATGGTGTTGTCGGTGACCGCCACCGCTTTGCCGCCGGCGTCGAGGGTGAAGTCAAAATAGGGATTGACCCGCACGTCCTCGCCAGCCGCGCCGGTGTAGCGCAACTGTATCGCGACGCGATGCACCAGGGTGGGGTCATAGGTCACGCCCGGCGGCAGCAGCTTAGGGTCGGTGATGTCGATAGGGAAGGTAAAGGTGTAGTAACCCGCCTCGTTATAGACCAGGTTGCCGGCGGTGGAGTACGCCCCATCGGCATCCTGCACGACGTAGTGCTGCACGACGGTGGCGCCGGCAGCGTCCTTTCTCGTGCGGGCGGTGTAGCTCTCCCAATGTTGCGGAACAGCGGCGGTGCGCGGGACCAGCTTGGCAATGATGAAACGCGCATTGTTGCCGGGCGTCAGCGTCTTCACCACCGCGCCGCCGGAGATCACGGTGAAGTTGACCTTGGGCGGACTGTTGATGGTCACCGCCGGCACACCGGCATCGTTCACCACAGAGAAGGCGGCGGTCGGATTGGTCGCCGTGTCGTTGGCCGCGACTGCGGCGGCGGCCGTTATGGCAGCGGCGGCGGCGGCAGGCGCGGTGCCGGCAGGCACGACAGGCGCAGCAGCCGTGGTACCGCCACCACCGCCGCCACAACCAGCCAAGCCGGCCGCCAACAAACTCACCGCCACAAATTTGGCCCAGCGAGGTGAAAACAGGCTCTTGCACAATAGATTCACGATGTCCTCCTTCACGCGTTAATGTTATTGGATGCGGGCCGTGATGATTCTGCGTCGCAAACTCTTGACTGATGCAGCATATGCCGTGGCACACTCGCCCACTATGGCCTTTCTATATAAGTTGCTTGGGATCCAAAGCCTCGTTTTGATCAGACTTTGGTCGCATATAAGGGCCGGCATGGCGTAATATGCTTGCCTGCACACCGACTATCCGCCATGACACAACCGACATTCCCCCTATCCCTGTTGATGGCGCTAAAGGAACCCGTAAGCCGCCTGAACTTTTCGCGCCAGTTCGTGGTGGTGAGCTTCGCGATCCTCCTCGCCGGCATGATCATCATCGGAACCTGGCTCGGCCATCAGATCGAGAGCAACGCCGTCAACCGCGCCGCGGCGATAGCGACCGTTTACGTCGAGAGCATCCTGGCCACGCAGATCCCCGTGCGCGCAAGCGGCGGCGGTATCGACGGCGAGGTGCGTGCGGCGCTGGACCGCGTGTTCGTCGAAGGACCCCTGAGCCGCAAAGTGGTCCGCTTCAAGCTCTGGGACCCCGACGGCACCATTCTCTACAGCAGCGACGTAGCGCAGTTGGGGAGCCGCTTCCCGGTCGACGGGCTGCTCGCCGCGGCTTTTGCGGGAACGGTTCAGTCCAGGATCAGCCATCTGGGCGATTCCGACAACGCCTCGGAGCGCGCGCATTGGTCGGAGCTGCTCGAAGTCTACGTGCCCTTGCGCACCGGGGTGAATGGCGAGGTCAGCACCGTCGCCGAGTTCTATCACTCGACCGAGAACCTGGGCCGCGAGATCCGCGCCGCCAAACAACGCAGCTGGGTGTTGGTCGCAGTCGCCACCGCCGCGATGTACCTGCTGCTGCTCGGCATGGTGCGCCGCGCAAGCACCACCATCGTCGACCAGCAGCGCGACCTGAGCCTCCAACTGCAGCAACTGCGGACCACGATCGGCGAAAACGAGCGCATGCGCGGGCAGTTGCGCGAGGCGGTTGCGCGCACCACCACGCTCAACGAGCAGTTTCTGCACCGGGTGGCCGCGGACCTGCACGACGGACCGGCGCAGGAGATTGCCCTGGCCCTGATGCGCCTGGAGGCGCTCGGCGAAGCGCGATACGGCTCGGGGGGGGCCGAGGGCAACACGCCGTACGACTTCGAAAACATCTACCGGGCCCTGAATGCCTCGCTCGCGGAGCTGCGCAACATGGCCTCCGAATTGGGGATGCCGAAAATCGCCGATCTGTCGCTCGCCGACACCGTAAGGCGTGCCGTGTGCGATTTCGAGGACAAGTCCGAAACGACGGTCCGGATCGAGGTCGACGACACGCTGGAGGAAGCCCCGCTCGCGGTCAGGATCACCGTCTACCGTTTTCTCCAGGAGTCGCTCAACAATGGCTGGCTGCACGCGCGCGGGGCGGCGCAGCAAGTGCGCGCACGGCGCGACGGCGGGCAAGCGCTCGTCGAAGTTGCGGACCAGGGCCCGGGCTTCGTTCCGCAGGCAGCCTTCGATTCCGGGCGACTCGGACTCGCGTTCATGCGCGAGCGCGTTCGAATGCTCGGCGGAGTGTTCGAGATCACGTCCGAACCCGGGCGCGGCACGCGCATCCTGGCCCGGCTTCCGCTTTCGCTCGACGAGGCGGAAGGTGCCTGATCCGATCCGCATCCTGCTCGCCGACGACCACCCGATGTTCCGCGAGGGCGTCGCTCACTCGCTAGCCAGCGATCCCGATCTGGAGGTCATCGCCCAGACCGCAAGCGGCGATGAGGCCGTGGAGCTGGCACAGCGCCTGACTCCCGACGTGGCGCTGCTGGATATCACGATGCCCGGGATCGGAGGCATTGCGGCCGCTGCAAGGATTGCCGCAAGCGTGCCCAGCATGCGCATCCTGATGCTCACCGTATCCGAGGACAAGGACAACCTGTTGGCTGCCCTCAAGGCCGGGGCACACGGCTACGTGCTCAAAGGGACGTCGGCGAGCGAGTTGCGCGCCATCGTGCGCCGCGTGGCGGGCGGCGAGGCCTTCATCACGCCTGCGCTTGCCACGCGGCTGCTGGTCGAATTCTCCCGCCCGAAGGAACGCGATCCGCTCTCCGAGCTGACGGCGCGCGAGCATGACGTTATCGAACTCATCAGCCTGGGTTCAAGCAACCGCGAGATCGCCGAGCGCCTCCACCTCGCCGAAAAGACCGTCAAGCACTATGTGACTTGTATTCTGCAGAAGCTCCATGCGCGCAGTCGCACCGAGGCGGCCCTGATCGCGGTCCAGCACGGCTTGCCCACGCGCGCAGCGCCCGGGACGGCACCGGCCAACCGGCATCCGCACGGCAAGCGCTAGTTTCCGTGGAACGCCGCTTGCGCGGCTGCGCCTGGCGCTTCCATCCGCTGTCAATAATTTGCGTACAGCTTCTTCTCGTACACGGTCGCGATTTGTTCCCCATCCCAAACATAGCCGAAGTGCGGGCCCTGAATACAGTTCGACAAGGCAGGCGGCCGAAATACGGCAACGCACTCTCCTTCGGCATGCCGCACGCTATCGTATGCGATGCCATGAGAATTTTTCGCTTTAAGAGCACGCGCCAGTGTTTGACCCGCGGCGTAGCTTTCCGGATCATAAACATCGCGCAGATCATCACGACCGCGGATATCGTGCAGATCGCCGTCCAGGTCGGCAAGATAGGTGCGCATGTCTATCTCTATCGGATCCTCCCTGGTCAGCGCGAGAAATCGCGCCCGGTGATAGCGGGTCTCGGCGATCGCGGTAGCCAGCGTAGCTCCGGCGTAATACACGCCGTAGCTTCCATCGCTGAAGCGGCTGCCTTCCGGATTCAAGTGCGCAAACGCCGCCATGATCGGTGTCGTTCCCGGGCCCGATACTCGGTCTTCCGGCGGGATGATCGAGATGTCTCCCGCTTCCTGTCGCAACCGCGGGTTGGTCAGATTCTCGACCGCGAACACGGCGGCCAGATCCGCTGGATTGGCGACACGATCGTAGACGCCTATCGGCGGGAAGTGACTCGGGATCAGCCGATAGCACGGTTTCCAAGTTACTTTGGAAACGCCCCGAAGGTCTCGATCCCCCTTCCCCGGTCCCGCTTGACGGGAGAGGGGAAAGTCCTCTTGGGGGACTTCAGGAATCACGCCCACCCGCCGCGTTGCGCGTCCAGGTACTGGCGCACGATGTAGAGATCCGCAACCTGGCCCGAAAGCATGCGCGCGAGGGCGCTCTGTCCCCCGAACAGCGGCGCCGTGTTCGGCTTCTTGATCCAGGCGTCCGCGGCATCGGGGATGGGCAGCAATACCTGGAGCGCCGAGTAGATCCCGAATATGTACGACAGCCGTTCCAGCGTGTCCAGAGACAGCGCCGCGCTTTCGCCCTGCTTCCAGCGATAAAACGTGGATTTCGGGGGATTGCCCAGAAGTTTTATCTGCTCCTTGTTGCTCAGCCCCCATGCCGCCAAGATGCGAAATACCGTGCGCAAGGCCGGCCGGGAAACTTCCTTGGCGCTGACAGGGGTCGTCGTTTGTAGTGACGGGGTTTCCATGATTGATTGTCCCGTAATGGACTTATGAGTGATAATAGTCCCAATTTGGAGTTTTTGCCAGATATTTGCGTGAGTCAGCTGGCTTCGGTGCGCCAGTGCGCTGCCATATGGAAAGCGTCAGGGACAGGCCTTGGTTCGAGAGCGAAATCGGCTTAAAAACCAATAGCCACACTGCTTTCCGGGTAGCGGGCCATTTTTCAGCAATTGCCGAAAACGCGCTGATTGTTGAAATTCGACCAATGGCATATTGATCTATACGTCAATTAATATTACTATTAATAGATGAATACATCAACCACCCTACGCCCTGCCAAGCTGCTGGATCAGATGTCCAAGGCGGCGAAGGGATTATTTTCGACCGACTCGAACTGGGCGAAAGCCAGCGGCCTGCCCAAGGAAACGCTTTCAAGGCTGAAGCGCAATCCTTCGTGCGATCTGCAAACACTGGCGGCACTGGCTCAAACCGCGGGCTACACGCTGGTTGCCGTACCTGCGACCGTCCAGGACGGCGAGCACCTGCCAAACACATTCAATCGGGAATATGAGGATGACCTGCTCGACCTTTGTGCCGCGGGAAATGTCGACCCGGATCACTGGCGGGCGCATGGGCCCGGTTTCTTCATGGGGGGCCTGGCCGTATTGCTGGCAAGCGCCCGGGGGTTCGAACGAGAGCGGTATCTAAGACTTGCCGAGACCCTGCATCCGGGAATCTCCACCCCGGAAGTCTTTGGCATGTGGCTCAAGCGCTCGCCGTTGCGGGCGGGTCGATTCCTTCCCATGGCGAGGCGGCGAAGGGGTCTCGTATGAGGCGTGTCGCATGAAGCTGAAGATCAAGGCGCAGGACGCATACCTCAAAGCCTTCGCCGAGGTGTTGTCGCGAATCCAGCAGGCGCTGAAAGGCTCGCGGCCTGACCTATTCCCAATTCAAATGTACGTCGCCGGAGGCGCCGCGCTGCATCTGCTCACAGGAGCTCGCGTTTCGGAGGACGTGGATGCGGTCTTTTCGAAGCGCGTGCTGCTCAATGAAGAGATCGAGGTCTCCTACCGCGACGCCGACGGGCGGGCACGCCTGCTGTACCTCGATCGGAACTACAACGACACGCTGGGCCTGCTGCATGAAGAGGCGCACAAGGACGCGCGACCTGTCGATATCCCGGGGATCGACAGGAAACTCATCGACGTGAGAGTGCTTGCACCACTCGACCTGGCCGTGTCCAAGCTTTCCCGGTTCGCGGATCAGGACCGGGAGGACATTCTGCTGCTTGCGAAGGAAGGTCTTATCGATTCGGCCTCGCTGCGCAAACGGGCGGAGCAAGCGCTCGGAGGCTATGTGGGCGACTTGAACTCCGTCCGAAACTCGATAGCCATCGCTTGCCGGCTGATCGGCTCCGCGCGACCGCCGAGGCGACGCTGAGCGCAATCGACGCCAGCGAGCGGATTTCACCAGACTAACCCGAGCCGAACAGCGAAACCCGTTCCGACGGACTCGCCGCGAGCGCGGCTGCGTCGATGCCATCGGCCGGCAACCCAATAGGGACGCGGGGTTCCGGGCAGTCGCCCTACGACGTTGGCGGCATCGGGTCGGCGCCGCTGAAACGCGCGCGGCGGTCGCGGCCAGCCTCGGGCCGTGCCTGACCAGGCGCCAGTGCGTTCGCGGCAACGGCCTGCTAGGCCACGCCCGCCAGATCTCTGGCCGGCCGATTCGCCATCCCGGCGAGACCGCGCTGCACCGCGCGCAGGATGTCAAACTGGGTGACGGCGCCAACGATACGCCCGGCTTCCACCACCGGCAGGCGGCGAAAATTCTTGGTCAAAAACAGCCCGGCAACATAATAGATGTCCATGGTCGGCGGTATGGTTAGCACCGCCGAAGTCATGAAATCCTTGACCTTCCCCTTCGGCGTGTCGTGATCCGGGCCGCCCAGGGTCAGCAGCTTGAGGCAATCGGACTCGGTCAATATGCCTACGAGCTTGCCCTTGCTGTCGGCAACGGGCGCGCCGGTGACCCGCTTCTCCAGCAGGAAGTCCACGGCGTCCCAGATGTCGGTCTCCGGCGCCAAGGTGTCCACGTACTTGTCCATGAATTCCCGGACTGTGGGCAGGTGTTGCATGGTCATGGCAGCCCTCCTTGTTCGATGACCGCTGATGCGGCGCTCTAAGATTAGTCCACCCGGCGGCAATTTCCAGGATAACAAGCGCACGTCGATTAGCGCGCCCTGCAATGATCGAGCTCAATCACAGCACGCACTCGACCTGCCGCCAGAAGATGCGCCTCTGCCTGGCAAAGAAGGGGCTGGCGCGGACCGGCCACCACCTCAAGCTGCGGCGCTTCGATCAGCTCGCGCCCGAATTCCTCGCGCGCTATCCCGCGGGCCTGGTCCCGGTGCTGGTCGGCGGTGGTGACGATGTTCTCGATTTCCGAACTTGCCCGGGCTTCGAGCAGGGGCAGCGTGTTGATGCGTTTTTTGCGCCATGTCTGCATGCTTATGTCGCTGCCGGCGACACGTCAAGAGAACGTGTCGCAAATTTGCGGTTTTGGCGACATGAACTCTTTTCGAACCAGCGGGAATCGGCCCGTGACGCAGGGCGCTGTACTCGCGCCCCCCCGGGTGCTTTCGACTTCTCGGCGCGCGGACGGTCAGATTAGCGGTTTCAGCAGTTTCCTGAGCGCCGCGGCGACTACCTTCCTGTCCGCGGACGCGAGCGATCCGGCCTTGCGCAGGATCAGCCGCTCATCCAGCGTGAACAACTTCATCCGCACGACCGAAGCCGAAGCGAGGCCTGCCGCATGCAAATCCGACAGGGCCACGTCCAGCGGCCAGTCAGAGTGGGACGCGCTGGTAATCATGGCGAGCACGGCATGGCCGATGCCGGCGTTGAATGCGGAGCGATCGGACAGCACCAGCGCGGGACGCCGCTTGGTCGCGGCGCGGTCGGTGAACGGGAAGGGAACGACGACTACGTCGAACGCCTCAAAGGTCACGATACGCATCCTCGTCCGCGGCGGACGACCATTCGACGAGCGTTCCCTCGAGCGCGCGCGCGAATTCATGATCGACCGGCCGCGCCTTGCGCACCCGCACCTCGTCACCCTGGATATCGAAGGCGATGGCATCGCCCGCTTCGACGTGCAGGATCTTGCGCACCGGCGCCGGAATAGTCGCCTGGTACTTGGTCGTCAACTTGCTGGTGCTGGTGGCCATGGGATAGGTTTCGAATGGAAGGTAATGGGTAATACTAGCATTACCATTGACCATGGGCAACAGCATTCAATTCATCTAGCGTGCAACCGGCCTGCAAGCCGATAGCCATGCGCCTGGCAGCTCCAGCGGCTTGCCATCCGCTGCAAAAAAGGCGACAATCGCTGCTAATTATGCAGCAGACTATTTCCTCCGTTCTCTTCCCCGGCTACCGCCGCCGCGTGCTGGGCTTGCTCCTGCTGCACCCGGACGAACCGCTGCACGGGCGCGAGATCGCGCGGCGCACCGGCCTGCCCTCGGGCACGATCACGCGGGAACTTACGCGCCTGGCGCAGGTGGGTTTGCTCAAGCGCGAAAAGCGCGGCAATCAGCTGCTCTACAGCGCTGAGCGCTCTTGCCCGGTGTTCGAAGAACTGGCGAGCATCCTGCGCAAGACTTCGGGCGTCGCCGAGGTGCTCGCCGGCGCACTCGACCCCGCCGGAGACCGCATCCGCGTCGCCTTCATCTTCGGATCCATGGGCCGCGGCGAGGAACGCAGCGGGAGCGACATCGACCTGATCGTGATCGGCGACGCCGGTTTCACCGAAGTGGTCAAACTCCTGCATGCTGCGCAAAGCGTGCTCGGGCGCGAGATCAACCCCAAGGTCTACACGCTGAAGGAATGGACAACCAGGCGCGCCGCGCCCGATGCCTTCCTGCGCGACGTGCTCGCCAAACCGAAGATTTTCGTGATCGGAACCGAAGATGAGCTTGCAAAACCTCGTCGGGCGCAGCCTCGAAACCGTCGCGCCTGACCGGGCGGCCATAGCTCGGCTGCTCGCGGCGGCCGAGTGCTCACCGAGTCGCGCATCATCAACGAGTACCTGGAGGACGCCTATCCGCAGCCGCGCCTCTGCCCGGAGGGCGCCCATGCCCGCGCGCGCATGCGCCTGTGGACCAGATACGCGGACAAAGTGGCGACCGAGGCGGTGAAGCTGCCGTCTTTCGTCAAGAACATCCAGCCCGAACTGCAGCGCATGCCACGCGAAGAAGCGCTCGCCGCGATCGAGCGCATACCCGATGCGCGCGTGCGCGCGCTGGCGCAAGGCGGCGACCGGCGGCATTTCGGCAGACGACTTGAAGCAGTCCGTTGCGCGCATGACTTCGCGCCCTGCCTATGCCAGCGCGATGCCGCCTGCGGGCTCCGAAGGCGGCCAGACCGCGCCTGCTTAAGATCCACGCGGCGCGCTCGCGGTCAGGCGTTCAGCACGATCTTGCCGAAATGCGCATTGGCGCGCATGTGCGCGAGCGCCGCCGCGGCCTCGGCGAGCGGGAAGCTGCGGTCCAGCGGCAGGCGCAGGGTTCCGGCCTCGATGGCGCCCCACAGATCGGCGCGCATGCGGCGATTGATTTCGCGCACTTCCTCGATCGAGCGCGTGCGGAAGGTGACGCCGATGTAATCGATGCGCTTCAGCGCGTGCAGGTCGTAGTCGAACTCGCCCTTGGCGCCGCCGAGGCGGCCGACGTTGACGATGCGCCCGAGCACGCGCGCGGCCTTCATGTTCGCGTTGGCCACGCTCGCCGATACCTGGTCGATGATCAGATGCACGCCCTTGCCCCCGGTCGCCGCGAGCACCGCGTCCGGCCAGGCGGGATCGGTGGTGTCGACGGCGAGATCCGCGCCGAACTGCTTCAACTTTTCGCGGCGCATGGCGTTGGTCGAGCTGCCTATCACCAGCGCCGCGCCTAGGTGCTTGGCGATCTGCAGCGCCATCAGGCCGACGCCCGAGCTCGCCCCCTGGATCAGCACGCTCTCGCCGGCTGCCAGCCGGCCCGCGGTGACGAGCGCGTTGTGCATGGTCTGCAGCGCGACCGGCAGCGTCGCCGCCTGCTCGAAGCTCATGTCGGCGGGGATGGGCGTCGCACGCCCCCAGTCGGCGACGGCCAATTCGGCAAACGCCCCGGCGCCCGAGCACATCACGCGGTCGCCGGGTTTGACGGCGCTGACCTCGGCGCCGACCTCGACCACCTCGCCTGCGAATTCCATGCCCACGATCGTCCCCGGCCCGCCGATAGCGCCGTGCTTGTGGCCCGCCGCGACGCCGAGATCGGCGCGGTTCAGCCCGCAGGCGCGCACGCGCACCAGGACCTGGTTGCGCTGCGCTACGGGCGCAGGCACCTCGCGCATCTCCACTCCGTTCTGTGTCACCACGGCTGCTTTCATCGGCGTCTCCTCGGCTATCGAGGCTGCACTCTAACCTGAATCGATGCATGCTTGCAGGCGGCAAGCCACCCGGCGCCGGGGCGCGCCAGTCGCGTCATCGATAAGGCTGGAACGCGTTGCCGTCGCGCGTGAGGAGCGTCATCAGCTTCGGGTGGACGAACAGCTTTTCCTTGCCGAAGGCCTGCTCGCGCAGCACGCCTATCGCTGCGAGGGCCTTGAGATAGCGCGATGCCGCCGCTGCATCTGCCGTTCTGCCGCCTTGACCCGATTTCATGACTTCCTCGTCTGAAACTCAACTCGGTGTCGCAGCATGGCGCCGCGCAATTGCTGCCCGTCTTTATCGCGGCCTCAGGCGCCGGCCATGGCTTCGATGCGCTCGACGATCGCGACGCGGCCGTCGCTCGCGCGCAAGCGCTGCGCGGCGGCTTTGCGCGGTGCGCTCGGCAGCGCGAGCGCCGCCAGGATCGCTTCGGTCATCTGGCTTGCAGTGACCTTCTCCATCGGCACCGGCCGCGGCGCAATGCCGGCGACGTGCAGCCGGTGCGCGTGATGGAACTGGTCGAGGATGAGCGGCAGCAGCACCTGCGGCACGCCCGCGCGCAACGCCTGCGCGGTCGTGCCCGAACCGCCGTGATGCACCACCACTGCGGTGCGCGGGAACAGGAGCGCATGCGGCGCATCGCGCACCACCCGCCAGCCCTTGGGCAGCGCGCCCGCGCCCATCCCGGCCCAGCCGGCGCCGACGATGCAGCGGCGTCCGGCGACAGACACCGCCTCGGTGATCATGCCCTCTACGCGGTTCGTGCCCGCGCCCGACATGCTGCCGAAGCCGACGAAGACCGGCGGCTCGCCATCCGCGAGCCATGCCTCGAGTTCGGGATCGAGCAGCGCCGGATCGTCGAAGAAAATGAAATTCGCGTAGGGATAGCGCCCTTTCCACAGCGGGTCCGCCGGGAACAGGATCTCGTCCGCGGCGACCATGAGCGGGTTATCCTCGAAAATGTGCTCTCTGACCCCGTTCACCGGCGGCAGGCGGAGTCCTGCCCGCATCGTGTTCACCGTTTCCAGCAGCAGCTTGTCGCCGAGGAGGCGGTTCGCGCGCCAAAGCAGATCGTTCATCCAGGCAGGCAGGCCGTGCCACGGAATGCTCGTGGGCGGATGTTGGTTCGACGGCAGCAGGCAGGTCGTGTAGGCCACGCCGAGTACCGGCAGACGCAAGTGTTCCGCGACCGTGGGCGCAATCACCGCCAATCCGCCCCAGATGATGGCGTCGGCCTTGCCGCAGGCGTCTTTGAGCTGCTGCGCGCCGGGGACCAGCTGCTCCTTGAACGCCCGGTTCATTTCCTTGATGATCTTCACCGGATTTCCCGTCATCATCAGGCCGTTGGCGGCGAGAAATGCCTGTACGTCGACGCCGAGCGGCGCGAAATCGAAACCCAGGCCTTTCACCCAGTTCTCGAAGTTCGGCGGCGCGGCAATGACGGGGCGATGGCCGCGCGCAGTCAGCGTTTGCGCGAGCGCGAGCATGGGCTGCACGTCGCCGCGCGAGCCGACCGAGGCGAGCGTTACGCGCAGAGACCGGTTCGATTTCACTTGTTCTCTCCTGTCTAAACGTAGTTGTTAGTTGTAGAAGGCATCAGCAGAAACGTGCGCATCTCGCCCTTGCCCTGGATCGGTATCGCACCACGCGGCGTAAGCGCAAAACCGGGTTGCAGCAGCTCCGCGGTCGCCTCGCTGCAATGAACCGTGCCGGGTACGCCGTGCGATTCCATGCGGCTCGCCGTGTTGACCGTGTCGCCCCACATGTCGTAGATGAATTTCTTGCGCCCGATCACGCCGGCCACCACCGGGCCGGAATTGAGCCCGATGCGCAGCGCCAGCGCCTCGCCGGTTTCGACGGCAAGGCGTTCGACCGCCGCGAGCATGTCGTGCGCCATGCGCGCCGCGGCGGGTGCGTGATCGGCGCGGCGCGCGGGCAGCCCCGCCGCGGCCATGTACGCGTCGCCTATGGTCTTGATTTTTTCCAGGCCGTGCTTTTCGGCCAAGGCGTCGAATTCGGAGAAGATGCGATCGAGCAGGCGCACCAAGTCCTGCGGCGATTTGTTCGCCGACAGCGGCGTGAAGCCGACGATGTCGGCGAACAGCACCGTGACATCGGAACTGTGGTCGGCGATGGACTCGGGCGAATTCTTGAGCCGCTCGGCGATGGCGGCAGGCAGGATGTTGAGCAGCAGCCGCTCGGAGCGCTCGCGCTCCTGCCCGACCAGGCGCATGGCGATGAATTCGCGCCGCGCCGACTGATCGACCTGGTAGGCGGCGATCATGCCGAACAGGTTGCTGACCAGCAGCGCGCTCGCGTGGCGCAGCAGGTCGGCGCCCTCCAGCGTCCCGGTGTAGCCGAGGTAACCAAGGTAAATCGCGGCAGTGCCCCAGCCGCCCAGGCATGCGCGCAGAAAACGCAGCCGCAAGAGGGCGTAGACATTGAGCGTATGCACCACGACGATGGCCAGCCCCATCCCTTCGAGCGCGGCGCTCGGCAGCAGCGAAACGATGCTGACCAGCGCCGCCGCCAATCCCCACGCGCCGATGAGCATACTCAGTTGCTGGATACGCAGGAAGGACTGCGAGTAGCTGCGCGCATAGACGTAGGCGAACATCGCCAGCATGATCAGCATCGGCGTCGCGAATCGCCCGCTCGCGCCGGGAACCTGCGGGAGCAGTTTCGGCAATAGCGCCCAGATGACAATGAGCACCAGGAACACCGCAATCACGACGGTGCGGAACGGCTTGAGCAGCTTGCGCGCCTGTTCCTCGCGAAAATCCTGCTCCAGACCCGCGTCAGCGAAGCGCAGGCTGATCGGATGCATGCGTGCCACGTCGTCTTGCATCTGGTCTCCGGAAAGGCAGGAAATGCGGCGCTTTACATCAGGCTACTCGACTCGCGGCGAGCACAGGCGCGCTCAGGAAGACGGCCCGCTTCGGCCAAAGGGAAGCATGGGTGTGCTGTCGATTATGGTTTCGACTGGCAAGAGCTTAGGCCCAATATTCACCAAACACAATCGGCCGAAAAGAGCTGCGCATTCGGGCTCCGCGCGCCACGGCGAGCTCGCCGCTGGCGCAGCTGCTGCGGCTGGGCAGTCTCGTCGGGCGCGTCGCCTATTGTCAGGCCGCGAGTCGCGTTTTCCAGCCGCCTTTCGCCGCTTCGGCGATGATTTGATCGAGGTCCTGCGCGTCCATATCGTTGATGCGCTGGATGGTGGTGCGAATGGGTGCGTTGCCACAGTCATGTTCGACATAGATCAAGCGCAGCAGCCGATCGGCGGTCTTCGGTAGCCGGCCTTTGCGCTCCCATAGAGCCACCGCTTGATCGGTCACGCCCAGCAGTTCCCCGAGACCACGCTGGGACAGCCCCATTTCCTTGCGCAGGAAACGAACCTCGGTTCCCGTCAGGCGCGGCTTGTTGGACAGAGCCCGCGCCAGGGCGCGGTGCAGGCCGTCCACATCGCGGATAGACACACCTTCCGCGTACCTGGTTTTCCTGATCGTATAGCCGTTCGCCAGCCAGACATTCGTCAGGCCACTCTCGGTGTAGCGATATCCCTTCTTCATGACTCTCTCCTGGTCAATGCATGACCGTTACAACCACGGCCAGTTTGACGATGACGCGTAATTTCTTCAGAAACCCGGCATCGGAAAGCCGTAGCGCTTGCACCGTTCCCATACCTATATAGTTTATGGGTATGGGTCAGCATGTCAATGCTTGGGCGCAAACAAGAACCGTGGCCGGGAATCCTTGGAGCAACCTCAGGAGCAGCACACGTTTCGGTGCGCAAATCGGCCAGAAACCAATAACCACGGTGCTTTCCGGGCAGCAACACCTATTGAGCGGCGGCGACTACAATCGATACTCCGCCGGCCGATCGACTCAAGCTGCAGTCCGAGGAAGCACTCGTGGTTCACAACTCCGACCCGAATAACGCCAACCGGCCCGCGACCAGCGTCCCGGCGAGCTCGCCGCTGGCGCGGCTACTGCGCCTCGGGAGCCTGGTCGGGCGCGTCGGCGCGTCGGTGGCGGTGGAGCAGCTGGTTTCGCTGGTGCTCTCCGGACCGTCGCGCCAGGCACACCAGCTCGCCAACCTCGTGCTCAACGCCGAGCGCATCGTGCGCGAGCTCGGCCAGTTGAAGGGCGCGGCGATGAAAGTCGGCCAGATGCTGAGCCTGCAGGACTCGCTGCTCCCGCCCGAGGTGACCGGCGTGCTCGCCGCGCTGCAGCGCCAGGCGCCGCCGATCCCGTTCGCCGTGGTCGAGCGCCAGCTCGACGCGGAACTCCCCGGCTGGCGCAACACCATCGCGCAGCTAGAGCCTGCGGCCATCGCCGCCGCCTCGATCGGGCAGGTGCACCGCGGCGTACTCTTCGACGGACGGCCGGTCGCGGTGAAAATCCAGTACCCGGGGATAGACGGCATCATCGAGGCCGACCTCGTCAACCTGCGGCGGCTATTGCAGTCGCTGTTCGCGCTGTTCACCGACGCCGACTTCGCACCCATCTGGGGCGAGGTGCGCGACCGCCTGCGCGAGGAACTGGACTACGTACACGAAGCGGAGAACCTGCGGCGCATGGCCGCGCTCTGGGCCGGCAGCGAGCAAGTGGTGATTCCCGGCGTCATAGCCGCAGCCTCGAGCCGCCGCGTGCTGACCATGGATTTTGTTGCCGGCTACACGCCCGACGAAGCCTGCGACGAGCGGCGGCCGCAGGCGCTGCGCGATCGCTGGGGCGCGGTGCTGTTCGACTTCATGCTGCGCGGCCTGTTCGAGCACCGGCTGATCCACGCGGACCCGAACCTGTCGAACTATTCGTTTCTCGCCGACGGCCGCGTCGTCGTCTACGACTTCGGCTGCGTCAAGTCGGTGCCGCCGAATATCGCGCAGGGCTACCGCGAACTCGCGCGCGCCGCGCTGGATGGCCGGCGCTTTGATGTGCCGGCGCTGCTCGCGGCGATGGGTGTCACCACGGCCTCGGGCGCTCCGGTGTCCGCGGGGCTGATCGCGCCCGCGCTCGACCTCGTGTTCAAGGTGCTCGATCCCGCGCGCCCCTACCGCTTCGGCTACGACGACCAGCTCCTGCGCCAGGTCATCGACAACAACCTGATCCACTTCGGCGAGGCGAAAGACATCCGCTTCCCGCACGACATCGTGTTCATCAACCGCACCGCGGCGGGCCACTACGGCAACCTCTCGCGGCTGCGCGCTGCGGCGCCGTGGCGGCAGATGGTGGAGGCGCGGGTCGCCTAGGACGCCTCCGCCCGCGCCTGCCCGAGCCCCAGACCGTCTGCCGTAACAGGCTGCTAGACCACGCCGGCCGGCTCTCTTGCCGCGGATGGGCGCTTCGTCATCCCCGCGAGACCGCGCTGCACCGCGCGCAGGATGTCGAACTGGGTTACGGCGCCCACGATGCGCCCGGCTTCCACCACCGGCAGGCGGCGAAAATTCTTGGTCAAAAACAGCCCGGCAACATAATAGATGTCCATGGTCGGCGGTATGGTTAGCACCGCCGAAGTCATGAAATCCTTGACCTTTCCCTTCGGCGTGTCGTGATCCGGGCCGCCCAAGGTGAGCAGCTTGAGGCAATCGGACTCGGTCAATATGCCTACGAGCTTGCCCTTGCTGTCGGCAACGGGCGCGCCGGTGACCCGCTTCTCCAGCAGGAAGTCCACGGCGTCCCAGATGTCGGTCTCCGGCGCTAAGGTATCCACGTACTTGTCCATGAATTCCCGGACTGTGGGTAGGTGTTGCATGGTCATGGCAACCCTCCTTGTTAGATGACCGCTGATGCGGCGCTCTAAGATTAGTCCAGCCGGCGGCAAATTCCAGGATTGCAAGCGAAAAGTCGCTCTGCCCGGCGATGCCGAGGCCGGGGTGGCCGCCGGGGCCGGGCAAGATAATTAAAGCCGCCATGCGCGTTGACGCCCGGTGCCCACGTACGCGGAGGAAGTGGCGACCGAGGCGGTGAAGCTGCCGTCTTCCGTCAAGAACATCCAGCCGGAGCCGCAGCGCATGCCGCGCGAAGAAGCGCTCGCCGCGATCGAGCGTATGCTCGACCCGCATATTCGCGCGCGCTGGCGCAAGGCGGCGACCGGCGGCATTTCGGCAGACGACCTGAAGCCGTCCATTGCGCGCCTGACCGGGATGGTCGAGCGCATGGATCGCGCGCTGCAGGATGCGCCCTGGCTCGCCAGCGAGGAGTTCAGCCTCGCCGACATCGACATCGCCCCCTTCGTGCAGCGCCTCGTGCGCATTGACCTGTTCGGCCTGGTCGCGGCGCGCCCGCGGGTGAACGACTGGTATGCGCGCATGACTTCGCGCCCTGCCTATGCCGGCGCGATGCCGCCGGCGGGCTCCGAAGGCGGTCGGCATGATCTTGACGAAATGCGCATTGGCGCGCATGTGCCTAAGTGCGACCGCTGCCTCGGCGAGCGGGAAGATGCGGCCTATCAACGAATATTTGGTTCGAGACAAATCTATTCGTACGTCTCGGTCTACTCTTTACCGAGTCCAGACAGCCATAAAGCCTAGGAAAGAAATTGACTCCTTTTCCCCCACCACATCATCTTCATCGACTGGACGGTGGTGGGCCACTTCGGGAATCTCTCCCGGCTGCGCGCTGCGGCGCAGTGGCAACGAATGCTGGAGGCGCGGCTGTCCTGGGAGCCTGGGTTACGCCAAGCCATGCGCCTAGCGTAACAGATTACAACGCGAAGCCCCCTTGTGGCACGCTATTACGTTTGCTCTACAAAATAACTTATCTCTGACCTCTGGTGTCCGAGCTTATCTTGGGTGAGGCGCCATTTACGCGAAGTCAAGACTGCTTACGGGACAGACTTAAGGGGGTTGCGCGATTCTGAGAAGAGCTTTGCCACCTCCAACTTATTCGCCACAAATATCGCTGGCTTCCTCCCGCCAATGGTCTTCCATTCACTTGGTCCACCAGCCTCATTCGGGTCGGCCAGATAGAAAGCCCAACCGGTTTCTTCAATCAAGATAAGCGGAATGGTCATACTTGGAACACGAGCGTCAATGTATCGCGCATCTCCCGCCGAAGTCACTAGCGGTTGCTTGAACGTAAGCACGACTTTGGGTGATTCCGTATAGTCCCCACCGCCTCTCGTTGCCGGAATGTTTTGAAATATTCCGTATGAGAAGGATAGAACAACAAGATAGAGAAATGGGCCGACAATTGCCGACGAAAAGACCGTAACGGCTTTGCGACGACCATCATCAGTCTGTCGTTGGACATACGTCGCGATGGTCGAAACAATTACTCCAAGTAAGATGCAGAGACCAAGGTATGTGAGCGCGAGAAATGGTTGGACATTAGAAGCGGCTCCTTTAAAGTCGAAGAAGAACCAAACATCCAGACACGCGGTCAATACAACCAATATCCACCGAGCAATCACCGTGAACGACTCGGTGAACGGCGAAAGTTCTGCAGTCGTGCTAGGAGTTCTTCCCGCCGCCTTCTCCATGACTCGTTCTACGATCAGAACGATTGGCACACCCAGCAACGTAACTGCGAGAATCCATAGAAGGGGGCTCAGTCCAGCTATCGTTCCCGACGCGGTTCTATTCGTAATCATTATTAGGACGAAACAAACGATCTCCAGATTAATTAGGAGAATGCCGACTGGCAGAATTCTTTGCCACATCGTCGGTTTATCGAATTTTCCATGAAATACCAGATGAACAAGAGACAGTACTGTCCCATTGAGAATCAAAGGGAACGATAAGCACAGTATTCCGATATGGATATAGCGAGCTTTCCAGAAATCAGAGCCGGCCTCCCGTATTCCATACCTATCAAGAAACGCAAGTACAACCAAGAATCCGGCTGCGTAGATGACACCGCTAGCTGCGAGTATCCAGGAGGGGAGCTGCTCTACCGCCGATTTTCGTGCTTGGATTGGTTGATCGCTCATGATGACTCCTTTCCGTATTAGCCTTCAATACAAGGCAATGAAACTAGATCACCTTGTGCGTAGCGCCCAGCTTGTGAACATTCCGAACAATTGTCATCTCTTCTTGGCGTGACCTGATGCCGCGTTCCTTTGAGGTGATGATAGTGCTCATAGAAAAGTGGGGCGGCTTCCGGACGAATCCCAAGGTAGTCGAGCATGAAATCATTTACTGAATGCGCAGCGGAGATGGCGTTCAGGCTTATCACGCTAGGGTTCGGCTCTTCAACGCCGTAGGCTTGGGCTTTTCGTTCGTCGTCTGTTTTTGCTTCTTTTGCGAGTAGGGTTGGGTCGATGAATTGGTTGCACCACAGACAGCCTTTTCTTGGACGAATCGGCCGATTAGCGCTCATTACATCCTGCAGTGTTCCCTTGGCGTCGGATCTGATCTTTGAGCCAAGCTGTACGCCAGGGATAAGGTACTGATGTACCAGCGCGTTGAATACCAGGCGTGCGCGCATGGAATCTGCGGCAAGAAATAGGTAATCACAGCCTATAAGCTGTTTTGCAGCCGATTCCTTGGCCACGTCATCTTTTACGAGTTGGACTACAGCTTTGGCGTTCGCCTCCTGGATGACACGTCGGGCGACTTCCACCTTGCTTGTACCACGCTGCGCGTCAGTTGATGATGCACCAACGATCCGCGAGAGATTTGACTCTTCGACTCGGTCGTCGTCTACGAGGCAAAATTTGCCTACGCCCAATCTTGCGAGATACTCTGTGACGAGGCTTCCAATTCCGCCAAGCCCGATAATCCCGACTCGGCAACTTGCAAGCCTCGCTTGGCCCGACTTTCCAAACATCCTGACCTGACGATCATAAACGTTCGCCGGGTCAGTAAGGCAGATTTGCGGTGCCGGTGAGAATCGATGGATGGTGTTACCAATTACTACTGCTTCATCGAGTTCCAATCTTCCGCCGCCCGGGACCCAAATATCCGCTTGGATTGACCGGCGACCAAGAACAAGCGCACCCACAGGCATCCCTTTGGCAATCTGTAGCAAGGCAGGATAGCCGCGTTGATGGGATTCCAGGTCGATGCGGCTGAATCCAACCTGCTGGTCGCTACCGTGGTTGTGAACAGCCAGATAAACAAGTCGTTCATCTCGCGCGCGGGTGATACAACGATGAATGAACTGCGGCGTCAGGGCTCGATAACCGATTTGTCCTTCCACATAGTCGATACCTTCGCGCGCCAGATGGACTTCACGAACGAGTAGCGTCAAATTGCCGTTTGAATTTGAAACGCCCACCAGCAAAACAGCTCCGTGCTCATCCTCATCGCCGGGAAACAGATGGTGATACAGAATCTCGAAGTCCTCACGCGATATGCGCAGGCGGCACTTGCCTGTCATGGCAACTTCTCCAGAAAATCTAGAACTTTTAGTAGCTTGAATGTTGCCCTTTGCAGACCAGTGCCCGCAGCACCGTTTCGACGGGAGATTTGGATAGCCGGCCTGCCCTCGAAGTGGTGCCCGGGCGTTACCGGGGCCGTAAATGCGACGCCATTGACGCGAGCGACATCCGCCCCGATGAAAATTGGGTAAATATCCGCGTACGGGTACTGGGCGGGAATCTGAAATCCAACCCAGGTGATAACCGGCCGGTACCTTGGGCCCAAGGACACTGATTCAATCACCACGTACGCCCCACCTTGCCCGTCTGCGCGCACCGTGAATGAAGAATCGCTGAACTGTCGCTTCAGCTCCTCAATCCCGCCCGTGACCTCGACCTTCATATCGAGTCCGACTAGGAGTTGTCATCCGGTCGTATGGCCGTGAAGCGCAAGTGTTCGCGCAGGTGCACTTCGTCAGCATCCCCCACGATGCGGCTCGTTCCGTTTGGAAGTTCCTCCTGCAGCACGAAGTTCTGTTCAATGAGCACACCCTGCGCAATGGCTGCGGCTTTAATCGCTGCCCCCGTCGCGCTGTGCCCAGTCAATGTGACTGGTTGCTCGTTAACCGACACCGTAACTGTGTGACCGCCGACTTTACCCTGCTCTTTTTCGACCGCGTTGCTTTGGATATCCGATTCCATCATTTTCTCCTTTCCATTTAGGGATGGAATTGCTAATATGCAATTACGTTTGCAGTATAATATACCTATACAGAAAGTCAATTGCTATTTAGCAATTTTGAAAGTTGTTATAAATTATGATTGAAAACAAAGGGTTCGACTCGGATGGATTCTATCGCGCCCTCCAGTCAGCGGTTGAGGCCCGCTCTTTAACATGGAAGCAAGTCGCTTCAATTACCGGCGTTAGCGCGTCAACTTTGACCCGAATGTCTCAGGGACGGCAACCAGACGCTGCGAGTCTTGCTGCACTTTCGGCGTGGGCAGGCCTGAATCCGACCGATTTTGTTCAGGCCCCATTCAAGCCGGCACGGCCGGAGTCAATCACACAAATCTCAAGCCTGCTGCGTACGGACCCAAATCTAGATGCCCAGGCGGCGGAAGCTGTCGAGGCTATCGTGCGAGCGGCTTACGAAAGACTACGAAGGACGGACGGCTAGACCTACGCCAATCCGTGACATCTTTGAGACGTGAACGACTAGCTTAGAATTAGCACTTCAACTGCCAAAGACGGGTCTCAGTTGCCCGGAGTCGACGCTCTTCGACGACCTTGACAATCTTTGGAATAACCTCTTCGGTCATTTCTCGCGCGAAATCCATGAGCGCAGTCGGGTCGGCCGGCGAAAGACCACTAATAGGGTCAATCACGACCGCTTTCTCGTTATTCATTCGTTGCTCCGTATTTGCGTTATACGCGGTGGTCACACTGTATCGCTAGTTTCACAACCTATTTTGATTGAGTAGGCCGCAAATTCTGGGTCATACATGTGAGTGCAGTCTGCTCCATCCCCGTAAGTTCAAGCACGCTTACACTCTTCGTGACATCGGAACCAACCGTGCGACGGTCAAAAATAAGGGCCCGCGCACGAGAATGAAATAACCACAGCGGAACAGGGTCTCGCAAACTGGCGGTCGCGTCAAGTACAGCGCGTGCAGCAATCTGCCCGGAAGCCCACTGGGCCCCTGTCGAGATTTCAACAACCCAGACATACTGCGCGTATGGCAGCGCCATGATTACTTCAAAAAGCTTCGTATCAAATTCTGACTCTCTCTCCCGCACAAAACGACGAAACGCTGAACCGGTGCTGATGAAGTACCGGATAATCGTTTCGTCTTGGGGAGGAAGTCCAACAACGGTCCCAAGCCGAAACAGGGTCGGCGCCAAGCCGTCAACAGCGTCTGCAGGGTAGTAAATCTTTTCCGGAAGTGCAACGATGAAATCGTCAATATCCTCGATAGCGTACGGGGAGCCTCCTTGTCTTGAGATTGAGAGGTACGGCAGGTAATTGTCATCAACCACTACAAGCGACTTGACTTCATCCCACGCGTAGCGCATTCCCGCGCCGACCTCGTCAATCGGTGCTCGCCATGCGCATCCGATAACGGCGATTGCATGCTTCCGCTTATGCATCGCAGCAAAGAGTGGAAACCCGGACTCGACGTATGCGATGAGCTGGCGGTAGAAGGAAGGATCAGTCACGTCACCATCGCGCCGGGCAATGTTCATAGGGAACGTCCCCGCCTGCTGAAACACCCGCTCGGCGTGCGACAACTCCAACCCTCGCGAAGGAACAAGACCTCCGGGATTGAACTGCTGAGCCATCAAGGTAATATCGTGAACAAGGTGCTCACGGTAGTTACTCTGGTCCACGCTGTAATGCCGCAGAATTGACCAGCATGCAACGTGTGCACACACGGAGATGTCAACGTGCTGGTCCATTGACGGGAAGCCCTGGACCCTTAGCGTGTAGCCCAATAGGTGAACGTAGTGGTACGCAGCGATGATGGACCCAGTAGCACCGCTTCGCACGTCCGGCGTAAGTACGCTACGACCAATCGTCGCGATACCAGTGGGTCGCAATACCATGTAACCAAAATAATGGTCGTGAAGTTCCTTGTCCTTGCAACTCAACCTTAGATAGGTCTTGTCAAAATCGACTGTCTCATCAAAAAAATGGAGGCGGACACAATCCGCATTGTATTTCTGCCCCTTCTTGGAATAGAAGTTGTAATACGTGCTGCGGTAGTCCTTATCCACGTAGCCGTGTTCAATTAGCAGACCCTTTACGGCGTTCGATATTCCGTTGATTAGTTTATCTGCCACCTGCTCGGGCTTATATTCCGGAGTAACGAAGTCTTTCAACTTCGTTAGGTCGGCCGCAGTGGTTAGTGGAATCCAGGTATACATGGCAAGGCGCGGAGGAATGAGGTCGTCAGTTCCATTGAAATTCTGCCTGCCTAATTACCTAGCGCATAGCTGCCGAAATCAACTCAGCAGCACATGTCCATGGTGTTTGCAGGGTTTAGTCTGGATAGATTCTGGACGAGTCGTAGGTCAATCGTCAACCTACATCTTTAGACAGGTAGCAACGTGCTTGGACTGAAGGTATCCATTGAGGTCCGTGGAGCGCAGTGCTCTCGGCAGTGCTGTTTGAAGGCGCACAAACATCCCCAGGATACTTGTCAACAGTAAATTGGTGTGCCACAGATGGAAATAGCTCTAAAGTCGCTTGAGTCTGCGCGCTTTCTACCTACTGCGATAGGATGAGGGCGTCACGTCAATCCCGACTTGGGCAATACGGACTCAAAACTGCTGGTTCCACTTAGACTCGAGCCAGGGGCTAATGGATTCTGAGTGCTCTCCTCAGTCCACATTTTCCTAATTTCTTATGTACGCGAAACCGCAAGCCTACATACTCCTCCGGTACTGGCCCCCCACCTCGAACAGCGCATTGGTGATCTGCCCGAGCGAGCAGCAGCGCACCGCATCCACCAGCACTTCGAACACGTTCTGATTGGCGATCACCGCCTGCTGCAGGCGGAGGAGCATGGGGCCGGATTCGTCCTGGTGCCGCGCCTTGAAGTCGCGCAGGCGCTTCAACTGGCTCTGCTTTTCCTCTTCGGTCGAGCGGATCAGCTCGATTTTCTGCGGCACGTCGCCGGCATGTGGGTTGCGGAAGCTGTTGACGCCGATGATGGGATACGAGCCGTCGTGCTTCTTGTGCTCGTAGTACATCGACTCTTCCTGGATCTTGCCGCGCTGGTAGCCGGTCTCCATCGCGCCGAGCACGCCGCCGCGCTCGGAGATCGCCTCGAATTCCTTCAGCACCGCCTCTTCCACCAGGTCGGTGAGCTCGTCGATGATGAACGCGCCCTGGTTGGGGTTCTCGTTCTTCGCCAGGCCCCACTCGCGGTTGATGATGAGCTGGATCGCCATCGCGCGGCGCACCGATTCCTCGGTGGGCGTGGTGATGGCCTCGTCGTAAGCATTGGTATGGAGGCTATTGGTGTTGTCGTAAGTCGAGATCAGCGCCTGCAGCGTGGTGCGGATGTCGTTGAACGCGATCTCCTGCGCGTGCAGCGAGCGGCCGCTGGTCTGCGAGTGGTACTTGAGCTTTTGCGAACGCTCATTCGCCCCATACCTATTCTTCATCGCAACCGCCCAGATGCGCCGCGCGACGCGGCCGATCACAGTGTACTCCGGGTCCATGCCGTAGCTGAAGAAGAACGAGAGATTCCCGGCGAAATCGTCGATGTGCATGCCGCGGGCGAGATACGCCTCGACGAAGGTGAAGCCGTTCGCCAGCGTGAACGCGAGCTGGCTGATCGGGTTCGCCCCGGCCTCGGCGATGTGGTAGCCCGAGATCGACACCGAATAGAAGTTCTTCACGCTGTGGTGGACGAAATATTCCTGGATGTCGCCCATCACCTTCAGCGAAAACTCGGTCGAGAAAATGCAGGTGTTCTGCCCCTGGTCTTCCTTCAGGATGTCGGCCTGCACCGTGCCGCGCACGGTCGATAGCGTCCACGCCTTGATCTTGTCGCGCTCGTCCTCGGTCGGGTCGCGGCCGTTGTCGGCGCGGAACTTCTCCACCTGCTGGTCGATCGCGCAGTTGAGGAACATCGCCAGCATGGTCGGCGCCGGGCCGTTGATGGTCATCGACACCGAGGTGCTGGGGCTGCACAGGTCGAAGCCGTCGTACAAAACCTTGATGTCGTCCAGCGTGGCGATCGACACGCCCGAGTTGCCGACCTTGCCGTAGATGTCCGGGCGCTCGTCCGGCTCGAAGCCGTACAAAGTGACCGAGTCGAAGGCCGTGGAGAGGCGCTTCGCCGGCATGCCCTCGGACACGCGCTTGAAGCGCTTGTTGGTGCGGAAGGCGTCGCCTTCGCCGGCGAACATGCGCGTCGGGTCTTCGTTCTCGCGCTTGAAGGCGAACACGCCGGCGGTGTAAGGGAAGGACCCGGGCACGTTCTCGAGCAACAGCCATTTGAGCAGCTCGCCGTGGTCTTCGTAGCGCGGCAGCGCCACCTTGCGGATGGTGCTGCCCGAGAGCGACTTCGAGGTGAGCTTGGTGCGCAGCTCGCTGCCGCGGATCTTGACCACGTATTCGTCGCCGGCGTAGGCGGCCTGCATCTGCGGCCACATTTCCAGGAGCTTCTTCGCGCGCGCGTCGAGTTTGGCGTCGCGGGCGTGGATTAGTGGGTCGAGGGTGTCGGCGGTGGCGGAAATCCCCGCGGGCACCGCGGAAATCCCCCCGCTTGCCTTCGGCAAGTCGGCCCCTGTCGAAATCCCCCCGCTCGCCTGCGGCGAGTCGGCCCCCTTTTTCAAAGGGGGCATAGGCGCGGAGCAGCCTTCCGTGAGGAGCATGAGCTTGGTGGCGGTGAGCTGCTGGCGCTCGCGCGCGAGCTTCGCCTGCTCGCTGGCGAATTTGTGATAGCCGCGCACGCATTCGGCGATTTCGGCGAGATAGCGGCCGCGCTGCGGCGGCACCACGGCCGCCTTGCCGGTGGAGGCGCGCACTTCGGTCTTGGGCAGCTTGCCCGGCTTGGTCTTGAGGCCGTGCTCGGCCAGGCGCGGCACGAGGTGCTGGTACAGCGCGGTGACGCCGTCGTCGTTGAAGCGCGCGGCGATGGTGCCGAACACCGGCATGGTCTCGGGCGGGAACTTGAACGCATCGATGTTGCGCTGGTATTGCTTCCTCACGTCGCGCAGCGCGTCGGAGGCGCCCTTGCGGTCGAATTTGTTGATCGCGACGAAGTCGGCGAAATCGAGCATGTCGATTTTCTCGAGCTGGCTCGCGGCGCCGAACTCGGGCGTCATCACATAGAGCGACACGTCGACCAGCGGCACGATCGCGGCATCCCCTTGTCCGATGCCCGAGGTCTCGACCACGATCAGATCGAAGCCCGCGAGCTTGCACGCGGCCAGCACCTCGGGCAGCGCCTCGGAAATCTCCGAACCGGCGGCGCGCGTGGCGAGCGAGCGCATGAAAATATGGCTGCCGTTGATCGCGTTCATGCGGATGCGGTCGCCCAGCAGCGCCCCGCCCGACTTCCTCCGCGAAGGATCGACCGCGATCACGGCGATGTTGAGCTTGTCGTCCTGGTCCAGGCGGAAGCGCCGGATCAGCTCGTCGGTGAGCGAGGACTTGCCCGAGCCGCCGGTGCCGGTGATGCCCAGGGTCGGGATGTCCAGCGTTTCGGCTTCCTTGACCACGGCCTCGCGCAGCTTGGCGATCCCTTCTTGGCCCGCGCCAGGCGCGGCAGTCTTGTTCTCCAGCGCGGTGATGAGCTGCGCCAGTTTGCGCCGGTCGCCGCCTTTGACCGCTTTCAGGTCGCGCGGCGCGAGCGGCGCCAGATCGACGTCGCAGCGCATCACCATGTCGTTGATCATGCCCTGCAGGCCCATTTTCTGGCCATCCTCGGGCGAATAAATGCGCGCCACGCCGTAGGCGTGCAGCTCGGTCATTTCCTCGGGCACGATCACCCCGCCGCCGCCGCCGAACACCTTGATGTCGGCCCCGCCGCGCTCGCGCAACAGGTCGAGCATGTATTTGAAGTACTCGACGTGGCCGCCCTGGTAGGAGCTGATGGCGATGCCCTGCACGTCCTCCTGCAGCGCCGCGGTCACCACTTCCTCGACCGAGCGGTTGTGGCCGAGGTGGATCACCTCGCAGCCGGTGCCCTGCAGGATGCGGCGCATGATGTTGATCGAGGCGTCGTGGCCGTCGAACAGGGACGCCGCGGTGACGAAGCGCACCTTGTGCTTCGGCTTGTAGATGGTCAGGTTGGTGCTGACGGATAGGTCGGTCATGGGAACCCCGCTGCCGGATTTCTGCGAATTCCGAGTGTAGTTGACGTTAACGTAAACGTCAACTTGGCGCAGGCTGGCGCCCTCGATTGGGCAGTCTAACAGGCGAAGTCAAAAGTGCAATTTGTCGTTCGACCGGCGGGCGCATGCGGGCCCGCCGAGCCGGAGCCAAAGCGGCACGATCGAGGCGCAGCCGGGAAATGCCTTGTCGAGGCCGGGGTCGACCGGGGTTGTAGTAGCATAGCGCCTGCTCTGGCATGAGCGGCCCGCGCGTTCACTCAGGTCGTTCTGTAGCCCCTAATTCAAGCCTCTGAAGGAGACACCCATGCAAACCCTGTTGCGCCTGCTCGCGGCCGTTCTGATCTGTTTCCCGGGCATCAGCGCCGCCGCGTATCCGGAGCGCGCCATCACCATGATCGTCGCCTTCTCTCCGGGCGGCGGCACCGATGTGGTCGCGCGGGCACTGGTACCCTATCTCGAAAAGCACATCGGCGGCAATGCGAAGATCGTGATCCAGAACCGCGCCGGCGCGGGGGGCGGCATCGGTTTCGCTGCGCTCGCCGCCGCGCCGGCCGACGGCTACACCATCGGCTTCGTCAATTCGCCGAGCTTTCTGGCGCTGCCGCTCGAACGTCCGAGCAAGTACACCTGGCAAAGTTTCGATCTGCTCGGCAACGTGGTCGACGATCCGGCGAGCTTCGCCGTGCATGCCGATTCGGCGATCAAGAACCTCGCCGACCTCGCCGCCTTCGCCAAGGCGAACCCGGGCGCGCTCAGCGTGGGCACGCCCGGCGTCGGATCCCCCGGCCACCTGGCATCGATCATGTTCGGCAAGCTTGCCGGCGTCGTCGTGAACCACATTCCGTTCAAGGGCGCAGGGGACCTGCGCGCGCCGCTTGCCGGCAAGCAGGTCGTTCTCGGCGCGATCAGCATCGGCGAGTCGTTCCAGGCGATCAAGGGCGGAGTCCCGCTGCGCATCGTCGCCCAGCTGAGCGCCGCGCGGACCACGCTCGCGCCGGATCTTCCGACGGCCAGGGAGCAGGGTTATCCGCTGGTGTTGTCTTCGCTGCGCGGCGTGGCGGCGCCCAAGGGACTGCCCGCCGACATCCGCGAGCGACTGGCCAAGGCGCTGGAGCTCGCCGTGGCGGACCCGGAGTTCCAGGCGAAGTCGCTGCAGTACTACGCACCGCTGCGCTACCTCGCGCCCGCCCAATTCGAGGCGACGCTGCGCGAAGACGACCAGCAGATCCGTCAATTGTGGAAAGACACGCCCTGGGCGGACAAGTAGCGGCTCGACGCATCGCCGCAGCGCAGATGATGCGCTGATCCGAACGACGCCGCCTTAGGCGGAGTCGACCGCTTCAAGGCCGATTGAATTGCTCAGCCAAGCAGCCGGGCAAACTCGTTGATCAGGTCAGACTTTCTCTCGAATCCGAACCCCGGCGCGTCGGGCACGCCTACGCTGCCGTGTTCGATGAGCGCGCCGTCGGTAAATCCACCCATGGGCTGGAAGATATCGGGATAAACCTCGCAGCCCCCCAAGCCCAGGCCTGCCACCACATGCAGGCCGATCAACTGTCCGCTATGCGGAAACGCCTGGCCGCGGTCAAATCCGCGCGTTTCCATTTCGGCAATCATTCTGGCGTATTCGGTGACGCCGTAGCTCAGACCCGGATCCATCTGAAAGATGTCCAGCCCGCGGCGCATGCCGCCGAACAAGGCGAGATTTTTCACGTCTTGATGCGAGAACAGGTTCTCACCCGTGGCAAGCGCGCCTGTATATGCAGAGGCGAGGACGCTGTTGAGTTCGAAATCCAGGGGATCGCCGGCCTCTTCGTACCACATCAGTCCATAGCCTTCGATCGCGCGAGCGTATGCCAGCGCCTGCGCGAGGCCGAATCGGCCATTCGCATCGACGGCCAGATTGTTCCCCGCCCCCGCGACGCGCAGTGCCGCTTCGATGCGCTGCATATCGGCGTCCATGGGCGCGCCGCCGATTTTTATCTTGAATCTGGTAAACCCGCGGGCCTGATGGCCGGCGATTTCGTCGGCCAGCCGGGACGCGCTCGCGCCATCGTAGTAATACCCCCCGGCCGCGTAGACCGAAACGCGTGCCGCGCTGTGCGCGAGACCGAAATGGCGCGCGATGGTCTTGCTCACGGGTTCGTCGTTCAGTTTTGCATTCAGATCCCAGACCGCGAGTTCGATCGCGCTGGCAGCCTGTGCGCGGTCGCCGTGGCCGCCGGGCTTTTCGTTCTGCAGGGCACAGGCGAGGACTTTTTCCGGACTGAGCAGCCGGCCGCACTCCTGCAGCAGGCTTTCCGGCCGCGCGCCCGTCAGCCGGGGAATCATGCGGCTGTGGATGATGCCGCTCTGCGCATATCTGCCGATCGAATTGAAGGCGAGGCCGATGGCCGGCCTGCCGCCGATCATCCGGTCGGTCACGATCGCGAGGATCGAAACGGTGTGGGAGGAGAAGTTGACCAGTGCGTTGGAAATATTGCTTTGCAAGCGCACCGGTGCTTCGACGATATCGAGGATTCTCAAGCGTTCCCCATCGACGCGATTTCTACATGAAAGCTCAATCCGCCTTCACGTTGGCGCGGCGCGCGGCCTCGCGCCATTTGACGATTTCGGCGTTGACGAATTCGCTCCATTCCTTTGGAGCGCGCCCGTCGACAGTCATGCCCCGGTCGAGAACGCGTTCACGCATCATCGGATCGCTCAAGGCGCGGCGCACGTCGGTACCGATTTTTTCGACGATTTCGCTGGGTGTGCCCTTCGGGACCACGATTCCGGCCCAGCCGACGCCTTCGAAGCCGGGGTAGCCGAGTTCTGCGACAGTCGGCAGATCGGGCATTTGCGGTACGCGCTGCAAGGTGCTGATGGCGAGCGCCTTCATCTTGCCGGACTTGATGTGGGGCAGGGTCGCGGCGAGACTGTCCACCAGTATCTGGATCTGCCCGCCCAACAGGTCGGTGACCGCGGCAGCGCTTCCTTTGTAATTGATCCCGACCATGTCGATCCCGGTGGTGTATTTGAACAGCTCGCCGGTGAGATGCTGCGTATTGTTGACGCCGCCGTAGCCTACGTTGAGTTTGCCCGGCGCCTTCTTCGCCGCGTCGATCAGTTCCTTGAGCGAGGTGTAGGGCAGGGCCGAATCCGCGACGATGATCATGGGGATGATGACCCCGCCGCTTACCATGATGTAGTCTTTGACCGGATCGTAAGGCAGCTTCGAAAAGACAGCGGGGGTTACGGCGAGCGTTCCGCTGGTGCCGAAGGTGATGGTATAGCCATCCGCAGCCGCATCGCGCCCCGCCACCATGCCCTGGACGCCGGGGCGATTGTCGACGATCACCTGCTGTCCCCAGGCCTTGGTGAGGCTGTCCGCGAGAAACCGCGCGATGATGTCCGTTGCCTGGCCCGGCGGGAACGGCACGATCATCCGGACCGGTTTGTTGGGATAGCTGCCTTGCGCGTGCGCGGGCAGGCCCAGCGCCGAAAACGATGCCGCCAATACGATTGCCGCCAGATATCTAACGAACATGTTTGCCCCCTTTTCGCGGACCCCCGGTCTGGACTTCTTCGAGTCGAGTACAGGGGGAGCACCTCACACACAGCGGAACGGCGCTGCAGCCGTTGTTGCCCCATGGAGTTCATACCAGTTCGCAGTGTAGCGCAACCTGGAAGAACGGAATTCCCGGCAGGTATTGCTCCAGGCAATACATCCAAACCGGTCAATCAACGGTGGCTTCGAGCCTGGCTGCCTTCTCGACGCGGTCGTTCGGCGTGATACGCGCGCGGCCAGATCGAAGTAGCTGCAGATCACGCGCTCGCCGCGCGGGAGGTCCCTGGAATAAAAAAGGGCAGGGAGTACCCTGCCCTTCGACTGCAAAGAAGAAGCGCTTACTTCTTCACTTCTTCTTTTTTCTCTTTCTTGGCTTTCTTTTCTTTCTTCTCGGCCTTCACTTCTTTCTTCGCGTCGGCCTTTTCTTCTTTCTTCATTTCTTCTTTTTTCTCGCCGGCGGCTTTCACGTGCGATGCGGCAAACACGGAACCGGTGGAAACGGCGAATACTGCGGCTACCAGGATGGAAAGTAGTTTGCTCATGTTGACTCCTCGTTGATGGATACAAAAAAACCGGCCCGCTTTCTACCGCCTCTACCCATCGTTCCATCGTGAGGAGCCGACTTGATAACGCGGTGCAAGCCTGGCGGTGATATCCGCCATGCCGGAACTGCCAATAACGGTCCAGCCGCCTGAGCGTTGACAGGTTTCGGCGCTCGCGCCCGGCGCCGGGTACTGGAAAAATCTCCAAACAATCAATGCTAAACTCCGCGATCGCGCCACCAGCCTGGCCCAGGCCGGCCCCATTTCGATGCCCAAGACCTGACATGCGCCGCCTGCTCATCCCGGTTTTCACCCTGGTTTGCGCCCTGGTCCCCGGCGCGGCGCAGGCCGCGCCCTATACCCCGCAATCGGATGCCGAGGTGCTGGAGCGCCTGCCGTTCAAGGCCTCGGCCGCGGAGGGGAAAGCGCTGCGCCAGTTGCGCCGCGCGCTCGCCGAGCAGCCGCAGAATCTCGAACGGGCGCTGGCCCTGGCGCGCCGCTACTTCGACCTCGCCAGCGCGGAGGGCGACCCGCGCTATGTCGGCTACGCGGAAGCCGCGATCCGGCCCTGGACCTCGGCCGCCGAGCCCCCGGCAGACGTCCTGATCCTGCGCGCGCTGCTGCGCCAGTACCGCCACGAATTCGACGCGGCGCTCTCCGACCTCGCGCAGGCCGCGGCGCGCGACCCCGCCAACGCCGAGATCTGGTCCTGGCGCTCGGCCATCCTGCTGGTGCAGGCGGACTACGCCGGTGCGCGTGCGGCCTGCGCCAGACTCGCGCCGCTGGCGAGCGCGCTGCTCGCCACGTCGTGCAATGCGATCATCGACGAACGCAGCGGCAAAGCCGGGCAGGCCTACGCCGCATTGTCCAGCGCCCTGGCGCGCCGCCCCGACGCCGACCCCGAGCTGAAACTCTGGATCGAAACGCGGCTGGCCGAAACGGCCCTGCAACTGGGCCGCGACGCGCTGGCTGAGCGCCATTTCAAGGCTGGGCTTGCGCTCGGCGTCACCGACGGCTATATCCTCGGTGCCTACGCCGACTATCTGCTCGAGCGCAAGCGCGCGGCGGAAGTCGTGCCCCTGCTGCGCGACTGGGCGCGCTCCGACATCCTGCTGCTGCGCCTGGCGCTGGCGGAGCGCGCGGCCGGACTTCCCGGCGCGGCGGCGCATGTCGCCATGCTGAAGGAGCGCTTCGCTGCGTCGGCGCTGCGCGGCGACCAGCTGCACCAGCAGGAGGAGGCGCGCTTTCACCTGTATTTGCTGGGCGACGCCCCTGTGGCGCTGCGGCTGGCCGCGGAGAATTACCGCCTGCAGCGCGAGCCGCGCGACGCACGCATCCTGATGGAAGCGGCGCTCGCGGCGCAAGACTACGCGGCGGCGCAGCCGGCCCTGGACTGGCTGCGCGCCAGCGGCTACCAGGATCCGGCCTACGCAAAACTGGCGCAGCAACTGCAGGCGGGCGCGCGATGAGCCGCTGGCTGGCCTTGCTGCTGCTGTGCGCGAGTCTTGCAGCCGAGGCGCACAAGCCCAGCGACAGCTACCTGCGCTTCAAGATCGACGGCGCCGGGGTCAGCGGGCAATGGGACATCGCGCTGCGCGACCTGGAGCAGGCGATCGGCCTGGACGCGAACGGCGACGGCGAAATCACTTGGGGCGAACTGCGCGCGCGCCAGGCGGACATCGCCGCCTATTCGCTCGCCCGTCTGAGCTTCGCCGGCGACGGGAAGGGCTGCCCGCTGCGCGTCACCGGCCACCAGGTCGATCACCACAGCGACGGCGCCTACGCGGTGCTGCGCTTCGCCGCCGACTGCGCCGCCGCCCCGGCGGCGATAGAGATCGGCTACAGCCTGTTCTTCGATTTCGACGCCCAGCACAAGGGGCTGCTCAATCTCGAGTATCAGGGCAGGATACAGAGCCTGGTGTTCACGCCGGAGCGCGCGAAGCAGGGCTTCGTGCTCGGCGAGCTGTCCGCGTTCCGGCAGTTTCTGAGCTATGGCCGCGAAGGCGTGTGGCATATCTGGATCGGCTACGACCACATCCTGTTCCTGCTGTCGCTGCTGCTGCCGGCGGTGCTGCTGCGCGAGCGCCGGCACTGGCTGCCGGTGGCGCGCTTTGCCGACGCGTTCTGGGACGTGTTCAAGATCGTGACCTCGTTCACCGTGGCGCATTCGATCACGCTGTCGCTGGCCGCGCTGGGCGTGATCGCGCTGCCTTCGCGGCTGGTGGAATCGGCCATCGCCGCCTCAGTGGTGCTGGCTGCGCTGAACAACCTGCTGCCGGTGGTGGGCGGCCGGCGCTGGGTGGTGGCCTTCGCCTTCGGCCTGATCCACGGTTTCGGCTTCGCCAGCGTGCTCGCCGAGCTCGGCCTGCCGCGCGACGCGCTGGTGCTCGCGCTGGTGGGCTTCAACCTCGGCGTGGAAGGCGGGCAACTCAGCATCGTCGCGGCGTTCCTGCCGCTCGCCTACTATTTGCGCCACGGCTGGTTCTACCGGCGCGTGGTCCTGGTCGGCGGCTCGATCGCCATCGTGGCGGTCGCCCTGATCTGGCTGCTCGAACGGGCGTTGAACCTGAAACTGATTTCGGCCTGACGGCCGGCGACGTTCTTTTTTGCCGGACTATGCGTCACAATCAAGCATGATCGACCTGTCCACGCAACGCTATGCCTTGCTCGCGCTGGCCGCGGCCGCGCTGTTCGGCGCGAGCACGCCGCTGGCGAAATTGTTGCAGGCGGACATCGCCCCGGGCCTGCTCGCCGGGCTGCTGTACCTCGGCAGCGGCGCGGGGCTGGCGCTGGTGAAACTCGCGCGGCGCCCGGGCCGGCGCGCGGCCGAAACGCCGTTGCAGCCCGGGGACACGCCCTGGCTCGCCGGCGCCGTCCTGTGCGGCGGCATCGCGGCGCCGCTGCTCCTGATGTGGGGGCTCGCCGGCGCCAGCGCCTCGGGGGTGTCGCTGCTGCTCAACCTGGAGGGCGTCCTGACCGCGCTGATCGCGGCTCTCGCGTTCAAGGAAGCGATAGGCCGGCGCATCTGGTTCGCCGCCGGCCTGATGCTCGCCGCCGGCCTGGTGCTGGGCTACGCGCCGCACGCCAGCTTCGATCTGTCGCTGCGCACCCTGGCGGTATGCGCCGCCTGCGCGCTGTGGGCGCTGGACAACAACCTGACCCGGCGCATCGCCGCCGCGGACCCGGTCAACATCGCCATGATCAAGGGCCTCGCCGCGGGCGGGGTCAACGTCGCGGCCGCGCTGGCCCTGGGCGCGCAGCTTCCGCCGGCGCTGCCGCTGGCGGGCGCCCTCGCGCTCGGATGGCTGGGCTACGGCGTGAGCCTGGTGCTGTACATACTCGCCCTGCGCCACCTCGGCAGCGCGCGCGCGGCGGCGCATTTTTCCACCGCACCGTTCATCGGCGCCGCGCTGGCCATCGCGCTGTTGGGCGAGCCGGTGTCGGCGGGCTTCGTCGCGGCATTTCTGCTGATGACGGCGGCCACCTGGCTTGCGCTCACCGAACGGCACGGGCACGCGCATGTGCATGAGCCGCTAATGCACCGGCATATGCACGCGCACGATGCGCATCATCGGCATGCGCATCGCGGCGACGAAGGGCCCGCACCGCATTCGCACCCGCACCGTCACGAACCCGTTGCGCACAGCCATCCGCATCTGCCGGATCTGCATCACCGGCACCGGCACTGAAGGCTCCGCATGCGGCGCGCTATCATGCGGCGGAGGAAGCCGTGAACCGACCCTTAGTCCGCCAAGCCTGACCATGCTCGAATCCGCCATCTGGGCGCTCGCCGCCGCGGCCGGCCTGGGCGCGGCCATGATCACCACGCGCCAGGGTCTGCGCTATGCGTCTCCCGCGGCCGGCGCGGCCATCGGCGTCCCGTCCTCGACGCTGGTGTTCTGGTGCCTGGCGCCGTTCCTGCTGGACCTCGGCGGATTCGATCTCCGCGCGGCCGGCCTGTTCGCGCTGGTCGGCCTGTTCTTTCCGGCGGCGGTGACCCTGCTCACCTACACCGCCAACCTGCGCATGGGGCCGACCATCACCAGCTCGATCTCCTGCACTTCGCCCCTGTTCGCCCTGTCCGGGGCGATCCTGTTCCTGGGCGAAGCGCTGACGACGGGCAATGTGCTCGGCACCGGCGCCATCGTCCTCGGCATGCTGGCGCTGACCTGGGGCGGCGCCACGGGGTCGCGCGCCTGGCCGCTGTGGGCGCTCGCGCTGCCGGTCGCGGCGGCGGCGATCCGCGCGCTGGCGCAAGTCCTGACCAAGGCCGGTCTGGCGCTCTGGGCGAGCCCTTACGCCGCGGGGCTGATCGGGTACAGCGTATCCGCAGTGGTGATCCTGGCGGCGGTGCGCTTCGGCGGGCGGCGCGCGCCGACAGACCGCCGCGCCATCCCCTGGTTCGCCGCCACGGGCATGCTGAACGGCGCCAGCCTGTTCCTGATGTACACCGCGCTGGGCAAGGGGCAGGTGGCGCTGGTCTCGCCCATCGTCGCGACCTATCCGCTGTTTACGCTGGCGCTGAGCCTGCTGCTGCTGCGCCACGAGCGCATCGCGCCGCGGGTGGCGCTGGGCGCGGTGCTGACCGTGGCCGGGGTGGCGGTGCTGCTCGCGTTCTAGAAATCTTCTTGGACTATCGCGCCAAGATTTCGAGCAGCGCCGCGCCATAGCGTTCGAGCTTGCGCGTGCCTATGCCGGAGATCTGTGCCAGCCCGGCCTCGGTAGTCGGGCGCGATCGCGCGAGTTCGGCCAGGGTAGCGTCATGGAACACGACATAGGTCGGCACGCCATGCTCCTTCGCCACACCCGCGCGCCACTCGCGCAAGCGCTGCCACAATCGATCCGCCGCGGGGTCGAGTTCGGCGCCGCGGCCGGCGCCCGGCGCGGCCGGGCGCTTTCCGGCCGCCTTGGGCTTGCCGGCCGGCGTCTGGCGCAGATGCACCGTCTGCCCCCCGGTGAGCACCGCGCGGCTCGCCTCGGTAAGGTGGAGCGAACCGTGGCCCGCGTGGTCCACGTCGAGCAGACCCTGCGCGACGAGCTGACGAAACACCGTGCGCCAGACTTTCTCGTCGAGTTCCTTGCCGATGCCGAAGGTGCTCAGGCTCTGGTGCCCCCATTGCTGCACGCGCTCGGTCTCCTTGCCCAGCAGCACGTCGACCAGGTGCACCGCACCGAAGCGCTGCCCGGTGCGGTAGACGCAGGACAAGGCTTTCTGCGCCGCAACGGTGCCGTCCCAGACCTGCGGCGGCTCGAGGCAGACATCGCAATTGCCGCAAGGCGCCGAAGCTTCGTCGAAATAGGCCAGGAGGCGCACGCGGCGGCAGCTGCTCGCCTCGCACAGCCCGAGCAGCGCATCGAGCTTGGCCGAGGCGATGCGCTTGAATTGCGCCTCGGCGGTCGAGGCATCGATCATGCGCCGCTGATTGACCACGTCGCCCAGGCCGTAGGCCATCCAGGCATCGGCCGGCAGCCCATCGCGGCCGGCGCGGCCGGTTTCCTGGTAATAGCCCTCGATGCTCTTCGGCAGATCGAGATGCGCGACGAAGCGCACGTCCGGCTTGTCTATGCCCATGCCGAAGGCGATGGTCGCCACCATCACGATGCCCTCTTCGCGCTGGAACCGCGCCTGGTGCAGGTTGCGCGTGGCGGCGTCCATGCCGGCGTGATAGGGGAGCGCGGTCAAGCCCTGCTCGGTGAGCCAGGCCGCGGTCTCCTCCACCTTGCGCCGCGACAGGCAATAGACGATGCCCGCCTCGCCCCTATGCTCGGCGCGCAGGAAGGCGGCGAGCTGCGCGCGGGCATTGGCTTTCTCGACGATGCGGTAGCGGATGTTGGGCCGGTCGAAGCTGGCCACGAACTGGCGCGCATCCGCCAGGCCGAGGCGCTGCACGATCTCGTCGCGCGTGACGCGGTCGGCGGTGGCGGTGAGCGCGATGCGCGGCACGCCGGGAAAGCGTTCGTGCAACTGCGACAGCTGCATGTATTCAGGACGGAAATCGTGACCCCACTGCGACACGCAGTGCGCCTCGTCGATGGCGAACAGCGCCAGCCGCGCCGCGGCGTGCAGGCGCTCGAGTTGCTGCAGGAAGCGCGGCATCAGCAGCCGTTCCGGCGCTACGTAGAGCAGATCGTAGTCACCGGCGGCGAGACCGCGCTCGACCGCCGCAGCGTCCGCGGCCGACAGCGAGGAATTCAGGAACGCCGCCCTGACCCCGGCCTCGCGCAGCGCCGACACCTGGTCCTGCATCAGCGCGATCAGGGGCGAGACGACGATGCCGGTGCCCGGGCGCAGCAACGCCGGAATCTGGTAGCACAGGGACTTGCCGCCGCCCGTGGGCATCAGCACCAGGCAGTCGCCGCCCGCGGCCACGTGCCCGACGATGTCCTCCTGCGGCCCGCGGAACGCGGCGTAGCCGAACACCTCTTTCAGAACGGCGCGCGCCGTCGCAGGAGAGCGATGCGATGAAATGATATTCCCCGTTTGCAGCTTTCAAGCCGGCGATGCACACCGGTCCGGAATGGCCGTCGTAATTGGAATTGCCGTCGAGCCGCTGCCGCGCAGTTCCCTGCTGCGGCCCACCCGGCTGCGGAGCCCGATTCGGCACCGGGGCGATTCTATCGAAGTATTGCCTGCTGCGATCGATTCGACCGCGGCTTATTCTGCTTAATCACCTGCGGGAAGGAGACACCGCCCTTGAGAACAGACCAGCTAGCCTATGACAGCGTCGCGCGGGAAATCTTTACGCGGGTTCACAGGCCCCGGCCAAGGCGTGACTGAGCGTCCAGGTCGCAGGGCCGGAATGGCGCAATTCCGGACTGAGCGCCGAGCCTTCGTCGGCGAGACGCCTGCCGAGTTCGGACGCATACCGGAGCGCGGCCTGCTCGGAGGCGAACAGCGGTTTCAGTGTGTCGAATGTGTGGTCCACCCGATCCCCGCCCGCGCAGCGCGTCAATCTGAGCCAAGGCTGCCAATGACCGCCCTTATCCAAGTCCCGGGCTGCGGCCTCGATCAGACAGGAACCGCGGCGCTCGCGTAAAGCTGCCATGGCGATCACCGCTCAGTTCGGTTCAGGCCGCACAGCAGACAGCTTGTCTCGCTGCGCGGGAGCAGAAAAGATGCGCCTGACCCAGCCAAATACCTGGCTCAGGTCCGCGTGCGCACGCATCAGCATTTCGGCGACCATTTCGGCCTGGCGCAAAGTCGCGCGGGCGGCCAGGCGCTGGTCCGGTCTCATGCTGAGCTGGTCCAAGTGATCGACCGTGGCGGTAGCGTTTGTTGCGTGCTCGTAGGGTTTCATGTTGATTCTCCTGCTGCGTCAAAACCCTCCCCTTGCGACATTTATACCACATTGACGCACCGCAGCAATGCTATTAATTGATGCAAACCATCATCAAAACAGATGGAGATTTTACACAAGCCGCCAAGAATACCGGAAATGTATGTTGCGCTGCCGCATCGCGTCTGCTATGATGGGTTTGCGGGGTCCTTCCTCCTCCTCCTTTGGCATCCCGCACTTGAGCCGATGGCGCTTTCATAAGCCCATCGGCTTTTTTTCGGACACTCTGCGCCAGCCGATGAAGCATGCGCAACGCAGACCCTCGCTGTTCTGCGTGTTTTGCGCAGCCGAGCGGCATGGCGACGCCGCAGCATCCTTGCCGCGCGAAGGGATTACAATGGCAACATGCTTCGAGAGCGTTTATTCAGGACTACCTGAAAGTCGCCGCTGCCCTGCTCATGTCGACGACCCACGAGAACACCAATAACTTAGGCCATCTGCTGCGCACGCACAGCAAGATCGCGCCGGTGCTCGATGCGCTGGTCGCCCGGCGCGAACGCGTCACGGTGGAGCTGCCCGATGGCCGCGGCCTGGTCGACACGCTGCTCGTCCTCGCCGACCCGATCGGGGACTTCATCATCGTCGCCGCGGCGGCGGACGAAGCGCTCAATTCGGCCTTGCTTGCGCTCGGGCGCGTGACCCTGGTAGCCGAGCCGCGTGACTGGCATATCGAATTCGTCGGCGTCGCGCCGAGCGCGGTCGTGCATGACGGCGTGGCGGCGATACGCTTGCGTTATCCGGAGATCCTCACGGTGCAGCAGCGCCGACAGGACGAGCGCTTCGATGCGTCCACCGCGCTCGCGCTGCACTGTGTCGCCGACGCCGGCGGCATTGCGCCTTTCGACGCGCAGATCAAGGACATCAGCCTGGGCGGCATCAGCGTGCTGCTGTATCCGCCTGACGTGATGATAGAGCCGGGCACCGTGCTCGTGGGCAGCCGCATCGAAATTCCGGGAGCCGACACGGTCACGGTCGATCTCGAAGTGCGCTATTCGGAACTGGTGACGCTGGCGGACGGCAGTCGCGCACGCTGCTCCGGATTCCGCTTCGTCAACGCGCCCGAAGACCTCAAGCAGAAGCTCATCGACGCCATCGACAGGCGCTGAGTTTCGCGCTGCGCCGGGTGGCACGCCGCCCGGATATCCAATGCGGGTGGGCGCGCCCTCAGGCCTTCTGCGGGCCCGGCCTGCCGTCCTCGACAACGAAGCTGGCGAGTGTGCTGCAGGCCGCCTCCGGCGTCTGCACCGATTCCATCGCGCGCAGGTCCGCGGAAAGCTGCTTCGGCTTGATCTCGACGCGCACGTAGCCGCGCCGGTCGCCGCGGCCGTACTTGAGGTGCGGATTCTCGGCCAGCAGCGCTTCGACCATTTTTTGCGACGGTCCCTGCGAAGTGATCGAGGTGCCGCAGAACTCGCTCGCGACCACGGCAGAATGCGGGTCGTCGAAATCGCGCCGCAGGTCGGCGACCCAGTGCGCGTGCACGTCGCCGCCGATCACCACCGGGTTCGACGGCTTGCGCGCCGCTACTGAATCGAGCAGGCGCCGGCGCGCGGCGGGATAACCGTCCCAGCCGTCGGTCCACACGCGCTTGCCCTCGCCCGGCTTGCGGTCCGCCTGCGCCATCAGCGTCTGCTGCGCGATCAGGTTCCAGCCGCCGCGCGCACTGGCCAGAGCGGTGTCGAGCCAGGCTTCCTGCTCGGCGCCGAGCATGGTGCGCGCCGGGTCGGCAAGCGCCGCGCACTCGGCGGCATCGACCACGTTGCTGCCACCGCCGCCGGAGCGCCTGGAGCACACGCCGTGCGAGCGATACTGGCGGTCGTCGAGCAGGTGCACGCTGGCGAGCTGCCCCCAATCGACGCGGGTGTGGATTCTCATGCGCGCGCCGTCCGGGCGCATGCGCGCGGGCAGCGGCAGATGCTCGTAATAGGCGCGGTAGGCGGCGGCGCGGCGCGCGAGGAAGCGCTCGCGCGGCATGCCGTCTTCGGACAGATCGTCGGCGTAGTCGTTGTCGACCTCGTGGTCGTCCCAGGTGACGATCCACGGACAGGCGCGGTGCGCCGCCTGCAGGTCGGGATCGGACTTGTACAGCGCATAGCGCGTGCGGTAGTCCTCGAGCGTATAAGGCTCGCCGCCGGTGTGCTTGCGCACGTGGTTGCGCCCCCAGGACGACTCGTAGATGTAGTCGCCGAGGAACACGATGAAGTCGGGCGCGTCGGCGACGATGTGCCGGTAGGCGCCGTAGTAGCCCTGCTCGTACTGCTGGCAGGAGGCGAAGGCGAAGCGCAGCCGTGCGGGCGCGGCATCAAGCGCAGGCGCGGTGCGGGTGCGCGCGATCGGGCTTTGCGCCGCGCCGGCGCTGAAGCGGTACCAGTAGGGCCGGTCCGGTTCCAGGCCCGCGGGCTCCGCATGCACCGAGTGGCCCCATTCGGGCGCGGCCTCGACGCTGCCCGAGGCGACGATGTCGCGCATCGCTTCGTCCGTCGCGATTTCCCAGCGCACCGGCACGATTTCGCGGCCCATGCCGCCGCCGTCCTCGTCGGGCACGGGCGCGAGCCGCGTCCACAGCACCATGCCCGTGGGCAGCGGATAGCCAGAAGCGACGCCGAGGCTGAACGGGTCCGCGGCGAAGCGCGGCTTTGGATTGACTTGCGCGCGCGCGCCGGCAGCCGCATACGCGCCAGCCGCAGCCAGGGCCTTGAGGAATTCGCGGCGATCGAAGGGCCGCATGATCGCGCCTACTCGACCGTGACCGATTTCGCGAGATTGCGCGGCTTGTCGACGTCGGTGCCGCGCGCCAGCGCGGTGTGGTAGGCGAGCAACTGCAGCGGCACCACGTGCAGGATAGGCGACAGCGCGCCGTAGTGCTCCGGCATGCGGATCACATGCACGCCTTCCGAGGACGCGATATGGCTGTCGGCGTCGGCAAATACGTAGAGTTGGCCGCCGCGCGCGCGCACTTCCTGCATATTGGACTTGAGCTTTTCCAGCAGCGCATCGTTGGGCGCGACGGTGACCACCGGCATCTCCTTGGTCACCAGCGCCAGCGGCCCGTGCTTCAACTCGCCCGCCGGATAGGCTTCGGCGTGGATGTAAGAGATTTCCTTCAGCTTGAGCGCGCCTTCGAGCGCAATCGGATAGTGCAGGCCGCGCCCGAGAAACAGCGCGTGCTCGCGCTGCGCGAACTGTTCCGACCAGGCGATGATCTGCGGCTCGAGCGCGAGCACGCTCGCCAGCGCGGCCGGCAGGTGGCGCAGGTTCTTCAGGTGGCGCGCCTCGGCTTCAGGCGCAAGCCGGCCGCGCGACTTGGCCAGCGCGAGCGTCAGCAGGAACAGCGCGGCGAGCTGGGTGGTGAAGGCCTTGGTCGAAGCGACGCCGATTTCGACCCCGGCGCGGGTCAGGTATTTGAGCGCGGTCTGGCGCACCATGGCGCTCGAGGCGACGTTGCAGATGGCGAGGCTGTGAGCATGGCCGAGCGACTGCGCATGCTTTAGCGCGGCCAGGGTGTCGGCCGTCTCGCCCGACTGCGAGATCACCACCACCAAAGCGCGCGGGTTGGGCACGCTGACGCGGTAGCGGTACTCGCTCGCGACCTCCACCTGGGTCGGCAGGCCGGCGATTTCTTCGAGCCAGAACTTGGCGGCGAGGCCGGAATAGTAGCTGGTGCCGCAGGCATAGATGTGCACCGCGTCGATGGCGGCGAACACGTCCTTCGCGGCATCGCCGAAAATATCCGGCGCGATCCCGGCCACGCCCTGCAGCGTGTCGGCGATGGCCTGCGGCTGCTCGAAGATTTCCTTCTGCATGAAATGCCGGTAGGGCCCGAGCTCCACCGCGCCGGCGTAGGCGCTGACCGTGCGCAGTTCGCGCGCTACCGGCTTGCCGTCGCGATCGACGATGGCGTAGCGCCCGAGGCCGATGTCGGCGACATCGCCCTCTTCGAGATAAATGATCTGGTCGGTGGTGCCGGCAAGCGCCATCGCGTCGGAGGCGAGGAAGGTTTCGCCGGCGCTCTGCTTCACCCCCACGCCCAGCACCAGCGGGTTCCCCTGGCGCGCGCCGACCACGCGCTGCGGCTCCGCCTTGCACAACACGGCGATGGCATAGGCGCCCTGCAGCTCCGCCGCGGCGCGCTGCACGGCCAGGAACAGGTCGCCCGCATAATGGCTGTGGATCAGGTGCGCGATGACTTCGGTATCGGTCTGCGACTCGAATGCGTAGCCCTGCGCCTTCAGGCGTGTGCGCAGCTCTTCGTAGTTCTCGATGATACCGTTGTGCACCACCGCGATTTCGTCGCGGCTGAATATCGGATGGGCGTTGGCCGTGACCGGCGCGCCGTGGGTGGCCCAACGCGTGTGGCAGATGCCGGTGGAGCCGACTAGCCCGGACTCGCGCACCTGCGCATCGAGGTCGGCCACCCGCGACACGGTGCGCGCGCGCCGCAGCCGCCCGCCGCCCGAGGGATCGTAGACCGCGACCCCGCAGGAGTCATAGCCGCGGTATTCGAGCCGGCGCAGGCCCTCGATCAAAACCGGGACAATATCGCGCTTGGCCACCGCTCCAACTATGCCGCACATCTGTTTTCGACCCTTATGACTTTATGATTTCTTGATTTTGACCGGCCGCTTCCAGCCGGTGATCGTGACCTGCTTGGCGCGCGAAACGGTGAGCGCGCCTTCGGGTGCGTCCCGGGTGAGCGTGGTGCCGGCGCCCAGGGTCGCGCCCTTGCCCACGCGGACCGGCGCCACCAACTGGGTGTCGGAGCCGATATGCACGTCGTCCTCGATGATGGTGCGGTGTTTGTTGGCGCCGTCGTAATTGCAGGTGATGGTGCCGGCGCCGATGTTGACGTCGCGCCCCACGGTGGTATCGCCGACATAGGCGAGGTGGTTGGCCTTGGAGCGCGCCGCGATCTGGCTCGCCTTCACCTCGACGAAATTGCCGATATGCACTTCCTCGGCCAGGGTGGTTCCCGGGCGCAGCCGCGCATACGGGCCGATGCGGCAGCGCGCGCCGATGTCGGCCTGGTCAAGATGGCAGAAGGGCTCGATCCGGGTGCCCGCAGCGACTTTCACGTCGCGCAACACGCAATTCGCACCGACGCTGACCCCTGCACCGAGCACCACGTCACCCTCAAACACGCAATTGACGTCGATCGCCACATCGCGCCCGCAAACCAGGCTGCCGCGCACGTCGATGCGCGCCGGATCCGCCAGCGTCGCCCCTTGCTCCATCAGGCTGACCGCGTTCTGCCGCTGATGGATGCGCTCGAGTTCGGCCAGTTGCGCCTTGCTGTTCACCCCCAGGGTTTCCCAGACCGCGGCAGGCGCCGCCGAACTGACGGGCACCTTGTCCGCCACCGCGGCCGCCACGACGTCGGTGAGGTAGTACTCCTTCTGCGCGTTCTTGTTCTTCAAACCCGCGAGCCAGGCTTTCAGCCGCGCGGTCGGCAGCACCATGATGCCGGTGTTGACTTCGCGCAGCGCGCGCTCGGCCCCGGTCGCGTCCTTTTCCTCGACGATGCGCTTGATCCTGCCGCGGCTGCGGACGATGCGGCCGTAGCCCTGCGGGTCGTCCAGCTCGACCGTGAACAGGGCCACGCCTTTGCCCGCGGCGCTGATCAAATCTTTCAGCGATTGCGCCCGGGTGAGCGGGACGTCGCCGTACAGCACCAGGGTCGGGGCCTTCGGATTCAGATGCGGCAGCGCCTGCGCGAGCGCGTGACCGGTGCCGAGCTGCGGCTCCTGCCTGGCCCAGATCAAACCGGGCTGATCGATCGCCTCGCGCACGCGCTCGCCGCCATGGCCGTACACGACGCAAATGACGCCGGGCTTCAGACTGCGCGCGGTCGCGATGACATGCGCGAGCAGAGGCTTGCCCGCCAGCGGGTGCAGCACCTTGGGCAGATCCGAGTGCATGCGCTTGCCCAGCCCGGCTGCGAGGATGACGATGTTCATGACATTGGTTCTCTGGCGGAGGCGGAAATGATACCACGCAGCCCCGCGCGTCCTGCGCGCTCGGGCTGGTCGGCGCCGGCGGCATCGGCATGGCGCTGGACACGGCTTTGAACCTGTTCCAGCGGGACCGGGTGGCGATGGTGCTGTTCGCGATTTTCCTGGTGGTGATCGCGGCGAAAACTGCCGTGACCACTATTCGCAAGAACGCGATCTGAAACCCCGGGCGGCGCAACCGGTTCGCGCCGCCCCCTGCCGGGATCGGACGGGCGTGCACAATGACCTATTTAACATTAAAAATATCTTTTAACTTATTGTGTTTATAATAAAAATGTTGTACCTTTTCGGAAGCGGCACAATTTTTTGATTGGGCGCTTCGTGTGTATGGGAGGCTTGCGTGCAAAACTACTTCACTCAATATACTTTCAGCCAGAAAATTTCCAGGTTTTCGGCAGCGCTCTTCCTGGCGGCAATGCTGGCTGCGCTCGCGGGCTGCGGCTCCGGCGGCGCGGGCGGCAGCCCTGCTTCGTCCGGGTCGACCGGAACCACCGGATCGACCGGAACCACGACAGGCGGCCTGGGCAGCGCCACCGGCGGCACGACGCAAACGCTGACCGGCACGGCCGCAACGGGCGCCCCGCTGGTCGGGGCGACGGTGACGGTCCAGGACAGCAAAGGCAAGACCGCCAGCACCACCACCGCCGGCGACGGCACGTTCAGCATCGACGTCAGCGGCGGAACGCCGCCTTTCATGCTGGTCGCCGTTCCCACCTCCGGCGCCAACCTGTATTCGGTGCTGCCGTCGATGGACATGGCTGCCACCGGCACCCAAAACGTCAATATCACGACCATCACTACCCTGGTCATGTACGAACTGAATTCCGGGCAGGATCCGGCGTCGATGTACAAGAATCTTTCGTTCAGCACCCTGACCACCAGCGCGGTGGCCGCGAAAGAATCCATGGTGCGCGCCAAACTTCCGGCGAACTCGATGAACGCCATCTTCAATACCATGACGGGTAAATTCGTCGCCGCAGTCGGGGGTACCGATCCCTACGACAAAGCGCTCGATGCCATCGGGAAGATAACCTCGATGAACGCATCGGGCGTGACGCTCACCGGCACCCCCGCAACGTACACCAGCGCCACCAGCGGTACCGGGGCGACAGCGGCCGGCGCGCCTTCCATCACCATGTCGATGACCAATCCCACCACCGGCGCGGCGATCAATTCCATTTCCACCAGCAGCAACGCGCTGATCAAAGCCACCGTTCTTGACGCCAACAGCAACGTGGTGCCGAACACCGTGGTGACTTTCACCACCGATCCGGCATTCGGCGCCTTCTCCGGCGGAGCCAATACCGCACTGACCAACGCGAGCGGAGTAGCCTCGGTTACGCTGACTACGTCCAATACCACCGGCGGCGCCGCCACGGTGACCGCAAACGCGACGATCGCAGGCGCCGCCGCCACCAGCTCGGTAAGCTACGCCGTCGGCGCGTCCACGCTCAGCCTGGGCGCGATCACCCTGCCCGCGGGAACCTTGTCCGCCTACGGCACCGCCGGCGTGAGCGTGAACGTGCTGAACAATGGCGTGCTTTATACCACGCCGCTAACCGTCAAGTTCACCTCGGCCTGCGCCACCAGCGGCAAGGCGACGCTGACGGCCTCCGTGACCACGGTGAACGGAGTGGCAGCGGCTTCGTATCTGGACAATGGCTGCAACAATCCAAGTCCGGGCGACACCATAACGGCGACGCTGTCGAACGGATCGACGGTAACCGGCATCCTGCCGATAGGCGCGCCCACGCTGGGTTCGATCCAATATGTATCGACGGTGACCAGCCCGGCGACCACGCCTCCGGTAATCACGCTCAAGGGAACCGGCGGCGCAAACCGCTCCGAAACGGCGCGCGTGACGTTCAAGGTTGTGGACAGCGCCGGCAACCCGGTAGGCAATACGCCGGTCAGCTTTTCGCTCAACACCTCGCTAGGCGGACTGACGCTGTCTTCGGCTTCCGCCACTTCGGATCCCACCACCGGCTACGTGGTCACCAACGTCATTTCCGGCACCATCAGCACAGCGGTGCGCGTCACGGCCACCGCCGGCGCATTGTCCACTCAATCCGACCAGCTCGTCATCTCCACCGGCATTCCCGCCCAGGATTCCTTCTCCATCTCTTCCAGCGTCCTGAACATCGAGGGATGGAATCGTGACGGCGAGACCGCCACGATAACAACGCGTCTGGCGGATCATTTCCACAACCCGGTGCCTGACGGAACGGCGGTATCGTTCACCAGCGAAGGCGGATCGGTGGTATCGAGCTGCAATACGGTTGGCGGCGTGTGTTCCGCGGTGCTGACCAGCCAGGCCTTGCGCCCGATCAACGGCCGGGTGACGGTGCTGGCGCGCGCGACCGGCGAAGAGGCGTTCACCGACAAGAACGGCAACGGAACACTGGATGACGCAGGCGAAATGATCGACGCCAACAGCGCCTCCACCGACATGCCCGAGGCGTTTGTCGATTACAACGAGAACGGGGTACGGGACGCCAACGAACCTTACTTCGATTTTAACGGCAATGGCGCTTACGATGCAGCCGACGGCAAATACAACGGCGTGCTGTGCACATCCGGCGCGGCGATTTGCGCCGCCCAGAAGTCGATCGACGTGCGCGGCAGCGCGGTCGTCGTGTTCTCGTCTTCGTCCGCCAATATCACCATAAACGGGGGCGCGGCGGTTGCAGTGCCCCGGTGCGACACGACCAATGGCAACCTGCCATTTACGTTCACCGTGACGGTGGTCGATGTCAACGGCAATAGCATGGCGCCGGGCACCAAGGTCGACTTTTCAACTGATAACGGAACTCTGGTTTCGGCGACCCCGTTTGTGGTTGCGGATACGACCGACTGCCGCATCGGCAACGATCCAAACGGCATTCCTTATGGCTGCCCCGCCAGCGCAGGATGGGCGACCTTTGGCGATATTCCGGTCACCATGAAAAGCAATGCGACCTTTACCCTGGGCACGCCGCCGGCGCCGAATACCTGTTCCGATTCGAATCCTGTCGGCACTTTTACCGTGAAAGTGACCAGCCCCAAGGGGTTGATAACAACCCGTACCGCGACCGTAACGGACTAGCCGTCGCGGGAGCAGTCGCTTCAGACCTGCGGCAACTATCGCGGCAGGTCTGAAGTTCCCATGAGGAATTCATCCACCGCGCGGGCGCATTGCCGACCCTCGCGTATCGCCCGGACCACCAGCGATTGGCCATAGCGCATGTCGCCGGCCGCGAATACCTTGGGGTTGGAGCTCTGGTAGCAGCCGGGACCGTCGGTGCTGGCCTTGACGTTGCCGCGCGCATCCTTGGCCAGCCCCAGTTCGTCGATCAGGCCCTGCTGGACCGGACCGAGGAAGCCCATCGCGAGCAGCACTAGGTCCGCCTTGAGTTCGAATTCGCTGCCCGCGACCTCGACCATCTTGCCGTCCTTCCACTCGATGCGCGCCGCCACCAGTTTTTTCACCTGGCCGTTCTCGCCCTCCAGGCGCTTGGTCGCCACCGACCAGTCGCGCGCGCAGCCTTCTTCGTGCGAACTGGAGGTGCGCAGCTTGATCGGCCAGTTGGGCCAGACCAGGGGTTTGTTCTCCTGCTCCGGCGGCTGCGGCAAGAGTTCGAACTGGGTCACCGAGGCCGCGCCCTGGCGATTGGAGGTGCCGACGCAATCCGAGCCGGTGTCGCCGCCGCCGATGACGACCACATGCTTGCCGGTCGCGGTGATCTGGTCCGCGACCTGGTCGCCTGCCACCACCTTATTCTGCTGCGGCAGGAATTCCATGGCGTAATACACGCCCGCGAGTTCGCGCCCGGGTACCGGCAGGTCGCGCGGATGCTCGGCGCCGCCCGACACCACCACCGCGTCGAATTCCTGCAGCAGTCTTTTCGCGGGCAGCGCGTTCTTCGCCTTGCCGCCCACCGGCTGGCTGGCCCTGAACTCGACGCCCTCGGCGCGCATCTGCTCCACGCGCCGGTCGATCAGGTGCTTTTCCAGCTTGAAATCGGGAATGCCATAGCGCAACAAGCCGCCGATGCGGTCGTTCTTTTCGTACAGCACGACGTCGTGCCCGGCGCGCGCCAACTGCTGCGCACACGCCATCCCCGCCGGGCCGGAGCCGACCACCGCGACCTTCTTCCCGGTCTTGCGCTCTGGCGGCAAAGGCAGCACCCAGCCCATTTCCCAGCCCTTGTCGATGATCGCGTGCTCGATCGACTTGATGCCCACCGGGTCGTTGTTGATGTTGAGCGTGCATGCCGCCTCGCACGGCGCCGGACAGACGCGGCCGGTGAATTCGGGAAAGTTGTTGGTCGAATGCAGCGTCTCCAGCGCCTCGCGCCAGTTCTGCTTGTAGACCAGGTCGTTCCAGTCGGGAATGATGTTGTTAATCGGACAGCCGCTCATGCAGAACGGGGTGCCGCAGTCCATGCAGCGCGCCCCCTGCGTCGCAGCCTCCTGATCGGACAGGTGGCGCACGAACTCGCGGTAATGCCGCTTGCGTGCTTCAGGGGCTTCGCTCTCCTCCTGCAGCCGCTGGAACTCCATGAAACCGGTTATCTTGCCCATGCCATTCAGCCCTTAAATCGAAGATCTTGCATCGCGAAAGACACGCCGGCGCGCAAACGAAGCCCGTCGTGCCCTTTGCGTCCTGCGTACTTGACGCTCTAGGCGGCGATCTTGCCGCCCTTGGCGGCGAGGTCGCCGAGCGCGCGCCGGTATTCGTGCGGGAATATCTTGACGAATTTGCCGCGCAATTGCGCCCAGGCGTCGAGGACTTTTTTCGCCTGCTCGCTGCCGGTGTACTTGAGGTGGTTCTCCACCAGGTGTTTGAGCACGGCTTCATCGGCCTGCCCAAGATGCCACATGCCGCGCGCGAGCTTGCCCTCCTGCTCCGCCTCCGCAAGCACGGGCTCCAACTGCACCATGGAAGCATTGCAGCGCTGCGCGAACGTCCCGTCCTCGTCGAGCACATAGGCGATGCCGCCGGACATGCCGGCGGCGAAGTTGCGCCCGGTCGTTCCGAGCACCACCACGGTGCCGCCGGTCATGTATTCGCAGCCGTGGTCCCCCGTGCCTTCGACCACCGCGCTGGCGCCGGAGTTACGCACCGCGAAGCGCTCGCCGGCGACGCCGCGAAAATACGCCTCGCCCGCGATCGCGCCGTACAGCACCGTGTTGCCGACGATGATGTTCTCGCTCGGCGCGCCGCGAAACTTGGGCGAGGGTTGCACCGCGATGCGGCCGCCGGAGAGCCCTTTGCCGCAGTAGTCGTTGGTGTCGCCGATCAGATCGAGCGTGATTCCCTTCGCCAGAAACGCGCCGAAGCTCTGCCCCGCGCTGCCGGCGAACTTGATGTGGATGGCGTCCTCCGCGAGGCCCGCGTGTCCATGGCGCCGCGCGACCTCCCACGACAACATGGTGCCGACCGTGCGGTTGATGTTGCGTATCGGCATGTCGATCGCGACCTTCTGGCCGCGCTCGAGCGCGGGCGCGGCCAGTTCGATCAGGCGGTGATCGAGCGCGCCCGCAAGGCCGTGGTCCTGCGTTTCGCTGTTGTAACGCGCCACTTCCGCGCCGGCCTTCGGTTGCTGGAAGACGCGCGAGAAGTCCAGCCCTTTTGCCTTCCAGTGCTCGATGCCCGTCTTCATTTCGAGCAGATCGGAACGGCCGATCAGTTCATTCACGCTGCGCACGCCCAGCCGGGCCATGATTTCGCGCGCTTCTTCGGCGACATAGAAGAAGAAGTTGACCACGTGCTCGGGCTTGCCCTGGAATTTCCGGCGCAACACCGGATCCTGCGTGGCCACGCCCACCGGGCAGGTGTTGAGATGGCATTTGCGCATCATGATGCAGCCTTCGACCACCAGCGGCGCGGTGGCGAAACCGAATTCGTCGGCGCCGAGCATGGCGCCGATGACCACGTCGCGCCCGGTCTTGATCTGGCCGTCGACCTGCACCGCGATGCGTCCGCGCAGCCGGTTGAGTACCAGCGTCTGCTGCGTTTCCGCGAGGCCCAGTTCCCACGGCGTACCGGCGTGCTTGATCGAGGACCAGGGCGAAGCGCCGGTGCCGCCGTCGTGGCCGGAAATGGTGACATGGTCGGACTTGGCCTTGGCCACGCCCGCCGCCACGGTGCCGACACCGATTTCGGACACGAGCTTGACGCTGATCGACGCTTCCGGATTGGCGTTCTTCAAGTCGTGAATCAACTGCGCCAAATCCTCGATCGAATAGATGTCGTGATGCGGCGGCGGCGAAATCAGGCCTACGCCCGGCACCGAGAAGCGAATCTGCGCGATGTACTCCGACACCTTGTGACCGGGCAACTGGCCGCCCTCGCCGGGCTTGGCGCCCTGCGCCATCTTGATCTGAATCTGGTCGGCGCTCGCCAGGTATTCCGCGGTCACGCCGAAGCGGCCCGAAGCGACCTGCTTGATCTTGGAGCGCAGCGAATCGCCTTCGCTGAGCGCGAGATCGCGCTCGACGTTGTGCCGACCCAGACGCATCGCCAGGGTTTCGCCGGACTTCGCCAGCGCATAACGGTTGGGGTCTTCACCGCCTTCGCCGGTGTTGGATTTGCCGCCGATGCGGTTCATCGCAATGGCCAGCGTGGTGTGCGCCTCGGTCGAAATCGAGCCGAGCGACATCGCACCGGTGACAAACCGCTTGACGATTTCCTGCGCCGGTTCAACTTCCGCTATCGGGATCGGCTGCGCCTGCCCGAACTTGAACTCGAACAGGCCGCGGAAAGTCATGTGCCGCCTGGACTGATCGTTGACGATCCGGGCGTATTCCTTGTAGGTGTCGAAGCTCGATTGCCTGGTCGCGTGCTGCAGTTTGGCGATCGCCTCCGGGGTCCACATGTGCTCTTCGCCGCGGATGCGGAAAGCGTATTCGCCGCCGGCGTCGAGCGCATGGGCCAGCACCGGATCCGCTCCGAACGCCTGTTGGTGCATGCGCAGCGTTTCTTCGGCCACTTCGAACAAGCCGATACCTTCGACATTGGACGCGGTGCCGGTGAAATACTTGGCGACCAGCTCGCGCGACAGGCCGACCGCCTCGAATATCTGCGCGCCGGTGTAGGACATGTAGGTGGAGATGCCCATTTTCGACATGACTTTGAGCAGACCTTTGCCGACAGCCTTGACGAAATTCCCGATTGCCTTGCGGCCGTCTGTACCAGCCGGCAGAAGACTTAGCATGTCGAGCACGGTCTCCAGCGCAAGATAGGGATGTATGGCTTCGGCGCCGTAACCGGCAAGCAGCGCAAAATGATGTACTTCGCGCGCCGAACCGGTTTCAACGACCAGCCCCGCGCTGGTGCGCAGCCCCTTGCCGACCAGGTGCTGGTGAACCGCCGACAGCGCCAGCAGCGCCGGAATCGCGACGTTGTCGCGGTCCATGCGCCGGTCGGAAATGATGATGATGCTGTAGCCCGAGCGGACCGCGTCCTCGGCCTGGGCGCACAGACTCGCCAGGCGCGCCTCGATCGCCTCGTGGCCCCAGGCCACCGGGTAGGTGATGTCGAGCTCGAAGGACTTGAACTTGCCTTCGGTGTTGCGGTCGATGTGGCGGATCTTGTCCATCTCGTAGAAATCCAGCACCGGCTGGCTGACCTCGAGACGGATCGGCGGGTTGATCTCGTCGATCCCGAGCAGATTCGGCTTCGGACCGATGAAGCTCACCAGGCTCATCACCAGATCCTCGCGGATCGGATCGATAGGCGGGTTGGTCACCTGGGCGAACTGCTGCCTGAAATAGTGGTACAGGGTCTTGTTCCTGTTTGACAGCACCGCAAGCGGCGAGTCGTTGCCCATCGAGCCGATGGCCTCTTCCCCCGCCGCGGCCATCGGCAGCATGAGGAATTTCACGTCCTCCTGGGTGTAACCGAACGCCTGCTGGCGGTCGAGCAGCGGCGATGCCGAGCGCGGCGGCCACGGGGTCGCGCTCTCCACTTCGTCGAGCCTGACGCGGATGCGCTCCATCCACTCTCTGTAGGGCCGCACCGCCGCCAGCGTTTCCTTCAGTTCCTTGTCGTCGATGATGCGACCGCGCTCGACGTCGATGAGGAACATCTTGCCCGGCTGCAGGCGCCACTTCTTGACGATTTTTTCCTCCGGGATCGGCAGCACGCCCGCCTCGGAGGCCATGATCACCAGGTCGTCGTCGGTGACGATGTAGCGCGCCGGCCGCAGGCCGTTGCGGTCCAGCGTGGCGCCGATCTGGCGCCCGTCGCTGAACGCTACCGCTGCGGGCCCGTCCCAGGGCTCCATCATTGCCGCATGGTATTCGTAGAATGCGCGCCGGTTGGCGTCCATGGTGTTGTGCTTTTCCCAGGCTTCCGGGATCAGCATCATCATCGCGTGGGCGAGCGAATAGCCCCCCATCAGCAGCAGTTCGAGCGCATTGTCGAAGGAGGCGGAATCCGACTGGCCGTCGTAGATCAGCGGCCAGATCTTGTTCAGGTCGGCGCCGAGGATCGGGCTGGAAATGGCGTGCTGCCGCGCGCGTATCCAGTTGACGTTGCCGCGCAGGGTGTTGATCTCGCCGTTGTGGGCGATCAGGCGGAACGGGTGCGCCAGGTCCCAGGTGGGAAAGGTGTTGGTGGAGAAGCGCTGATGCACCAGCGCCAGCGCCGACACCAGACGCGGGTCCTGCAGGTCCTTGTAATACCTGCCAACCTGGTCGGCCAGAAGCAGGCCCTTGTACACCAGCGTGCGCGCCGACATCGACGGCACGTAAAATTCCTTGCCGTGTTTGAGGCGCAGCGCCTGAATCGCGTGGCCGGAAGACTTGCGGATAATGTAGAGTTTGCGCTCCAGCGCGTCGGTCACGGTGACGTCGCCACCTCGGCCGATGAACACCTGGCGGACCACCGGCTCGATTTTCTTCCCCGATTCCGCCAGACCCGAGCTGTCGCGCGGCACGTCGCGCCAGCCGAGCAGCACCTGCCCTTCGTCCTTGATGGCGCGCTCGATTTCGTATTCGCAGGCGAGGCGCGAAGCCGATTCCTGTGGCAGGAACACCATGCCTACGCCGTACTGGCCCACAGGCGGAAGCTGCACCCCCTGCGCAGCCATTTCCTCGCGCAGGAAGCGGTCCGGGACTTGGATCAGGATGCCGGCGCCATCGCTCTCCAGCGGGTCGGCACCGACCGCGCCGCGGTGGGCGAGGTTCTTCAGGATCAGCAGCCCCTGGTCGATGATGGCGTGGCTCTTGGCACCCTTGATATTGGCGACAAAGCCTACGCCGCAAGCGTCATGTTCGTTGGCGGGGTCGTACAACCCTTGTGCCTCGGGGCGATTCGGGGGTAAGGCCAGTTCGGTCACGCTCGTACCTCTAGCTGCGAATTGGCTCCGGATAGTCGTACACACGCCCGGAGCGCGTTAGTTGGTAAGGGAATCTTCCCTCATCCCCCTGGGTCAGGGGCCCGTTCCGGAATTCCGAAATGAACCTTAGGACTTTTCAGGCGGAACCTGTGATTTTACCTGTGGAACTGTGTCACTTCAAGCGCTTAGGCCGGCCGCGGATGCCCCATTGCGGTGCAGCGAGATCCGCTCAGCCGACGCCAGCCAGGGTCTGCTGCAACAGGCCGGTCGGCACCTCGGCACGGACCGAAGCGGCGCCGATTCGGTCCAGCAGGATGAAGCGCAGCTTGCCGGCCTCGGTCTTCTTGTCCACCGCCATCGACGCCTGCAGACGCCCGGCGGCGATACCCGGCTGGGCGATAGGCAGGCGGGCGCGCTCGAGGAGCGCGATCACCCGGTCCACGTCGGCCTGCCCGATGTAGCCCATGCGGCGCGACAGATCGGCAGCCATCACCATACCCGCGGCCACCGCCTCGCCATGCAGCCACTTGCCGTAACCGAGGCCGGACTCGATCGCATGGCCGAAGGTGTGGCCGAAATTGAGCAGCGCGCGCACGCCGGTCTCGCGCTCGTCCTCGGCCACCATCGCGGCCTTGATTTCGCAGCAATGCCGCACCGCATGCGCCAAGGCCTGCTGATCGCAAGCCAGCAATTTTTCCACGTTCTGCTCCAACCAGGCGACGAATTTCTCGTCGCGGACCAGACCGTGCTTGATCACCTCCGCCAGACCGGCCGAGAGTTCGCGCTGCGGCAGGGATTTCAGCACCGCTGTGTCGGCCAGCACCAGGCGCGGCTGGTAGAAAGCGCCGATCATGTTCTTGCCCGAGGGATGATTGATCCCGGTCTTTCCGCCGACGGAGGAGTCCACCTGGGCAAGCAGGGTGGTCGGAACCTGGATGAAAGGTATGCCGCGCATATAGGTCGCCGCGGCAAAACCGGCGAGGTCTCCTATGACCCCGCCGCCCAGGGCGATGAGCGTGGTCTTTCGGTCGCAACGCCCCTCGATCAGCGCGTCATAAATCTGGTTCAGGGTAGCCCAGTCCTTGTAGCGCTCGCCGTCGGCCAGCACGATGCTGATGGTCTCGACCCGCAGGGCCCGCAACGCTTCGCTTAGCGGCTGCAGATACAAGGCCGCGACCGTGGTGTTGGTGACGATGGCCACCCTGGTCTGCTCCAGGTGGGGCAGGATCAGCCCGGGATCGGACAGCAGACCCTCGCCAATCTGAATCGGATAGGCGCGCTCGCCCAGTTCTACGCGGAGAGTTTGCATCGTTCCCTCAACTGGGGCAGCAATTGTTGAAGCAGGGCGCGCGCGCTCTGGCGGCCGGTATCGATGACGATGTCGGCAATTCCGCGGTACAGCGGATCACGCTGCAGGTAGAGGGATTGGAGCTTTTCCAGCGGATCGGCAGTCTGCAACAGCGGCCGCGATTTGTCGTGCCGGGTACGATGCCACAAATCATTGGGCTGGCCGTGCAGATACACCACCACGCCGCGCTCAGCGAGATGCCTGCGATTGTCGGCATCGAGCACCGCGCCCCCGCCGGTGGCCAGCACCACGTTGGCGAGCTGCGTAAGCTGGTCCAGCACTTGTTTCTCGCGTGCGCGAAAGCCGGCCTCGCCCTCGATCTCGAATATGAGGGAAATCCGCACTCCGGTGCGCCGCTCGATCTCGTGGTCGGTGTCGTGGAAGGTCTTGGCGAGCTCGGTCGCGAGCTGCCTGCCCGCCGTGGTCTTTCCCGCGCCCATCAGGCCGACGAGAAATATATTGTCCGAGGTGTTCATGCCGGCATTCTAGCAGCACCCGTCCGGACTAAAGCCAGCCGCCCGGCGCACGATGCGCCGCGAAACACGGCTCGCGCCAGGGCCGGACGGGGCGGCGTGGCGCGAATCCTTTCCGCGGCGCGGGCAGTCCAAAAAAAGAGCCGGAAACCCGGCTCTTTTACTACACAACGAAGAAGCAATCAGCGTACGGTAAGCCGATCGTCGACTATGCGCGGCGTGATGAATACCAGCAGTTCGGTCTTGTTATCGGTCCTGCCGGTGTTCTTGAACAGGTTGCCCAGCACCGGTATATCGCCAAACAGCGGCACTTTGGTGATGGTCGTGCGCTCGTCCTGGCTGAAAATGCCGCCGATCACAACCGTGCCGCCGTTTTCGACCAGAACCTCGGTCTTGACGTGCTTGGTGTCGATGGCAAAACCCGCCGCCGTTACCTGGCCCACCGAGTCCTTGTTGATGTCCAGCGTCATGATGATATTGCCGTCCGGGGTGATCTGCGGCTTCACTTTCAGGCTCAGATTGGCTTTGCGGAACGACACGCTGGTTGCACCGCTCGAAGTCGCCGCCTGATACGGCAATTCGGTACCCTGCTCGATCAAGGCCTCGACCTTGTCTCCGGTCAGCACCCTCGGACTGGATATGATCTTGCCCTTTCCGTCCGCTTCCAGAGCGCTCAGTTCCAGGCTGATAAAGCGGGTGAAATTGCGGTTGAACAGAATCGTGGATATCACGCCGGCGTTGAAGCCACCCAAGCCGTTAGCCGGCATATTGACGTTCTGGCCGGTCGTCGCTATATCCGCCGCGCCGGTCCCGAGCGTCGCGGTATTCGTGGCGTTGGACGTTTGTTGCGCGGTGTTCGTCAGGCTCGGGCCAAACGAGGTGCGCAGTCCCTGTCCAACGAGCCAGTCGCCGCCCGGTACTTTCTCGTTGTAGCCAAGCTTGGCTCCAAGGTTCTTGCTGAAGGTGTCGCTTGCCTCGACGATGCGCGCCTCTATCATCACCTGGCGCACCGGAACGTCGATCTGGGCGATCAGCTTGCGCACTTCCTCGAGCCGGGTGGGCACGTCCTGCACGAACACGGTGTTGGTGCGCGCATCGACCACCGCGCTGCCGCGCTTGGACAGCACCTTTTGATTCGCCGAATTCAACAGGACCTGCACGTCCTGCGCTTTCTGGTAATTGAGCACGAAGCTCTCGGTGCGCACGGCCTCCAGTTCCCCGATCTGCTGCTGCGACTCCAGCGCCAGCTTTTCCTTGGTCGCCAGCTCATCGCGCGGCGCAATCCATACCACGTTGCCGTTCTTGCGCATGTCCAGGCCGCGCGTGTCCAGGATGATCTGCAGCGCCTGGTCCCACGGCACGTCTTTCAGGCGCAAGGTCAGGCTGCCGCCGACCGCGTCGCTGGTGATGATATTGAGGTCGGTGAAATCGGCGATCACGTTGAGCACGCTGCGCACTTCGACGTTCTGAAAGTTAAGCGATAATTTCTCGCCGCTGAAACCGACTTTGCTGCCCTGGGCCAATTTGTTGGGGTCGGGAACAATCTGCTTCACCTCGACCACAAACTGCGTGTCGGTCTGGTAAGCGCTGTGCTCCCACAGCCCCTTGGGCGTGATCACCATGCGCACGTTGTCGCCCTGTCCAAACGTATTGATCGCCTGAACCGGGGTGCCAAAATCGGTCACGTCCAGGCGGCGGCGCAGCTTGTCCGGCAGCGATGTCTTGAAGAAGTCGATCACCAGATTCTGTCCCTGCGCCCGAATGTCTATCCCGGTCGAACTGTCCGAAAGATCGACCACGATGCGGCCCTCGCCTGCCCTGCCGCGGCGGAAATCGATATCGCGCACCATGTGCGTATCGAGCTGTTTGGCTTCGACGAAATGGGTGACCGCGGCGCCGCCGCTGGCGCTCGCGACCGTTGCTCCGGCGAGGACCACGATCAGGTTCTTGCCGTCGATCTGGGTGTCATAGCTGACCAGCTGGCGCAGGTTCAGCACCATGCGCGTGCGTTCCCCCGCCTGCACCATGTTCATGCTCACCAGCTCGCCTTCGCCGATGCGCTGGCTGTTTCTGCCGAGGCCGTTTACGGTGTTGGGCAGATCAAACGCGATGCGCGCCGGGTTGGCTACGGTAAAGCTGCCGGGCGGAGACTTGAGCGCCTCCTTCAGCGTCAGCTTGATGATGACTTTGCCGTTTTGCTGCGACACATTGAAGGTCTCGACGCTGTTCGGCGGCGTCTGCGCCAGCGCCAATGCCGCCCAAAGGAATGCGGTCAAAAAACCGGATACGCCTAGAATTTTAGCCATAGAGATCCTCACCTTCCTTTTGCCACTTCCGCTTCGGCCATCTGCAGCGCGATCTTGCGCTCAGTCCAGTCGCCAGATGCATCCTGCACCAACTCTTTGAGGTTAACCAGGTTGTCGGTAATCCCGGTAATGATGCCGAAATTCTGCCCCAGGTAATTGCCCACCTTCACCCGGTACACACTGTTGTCGGCGCGCACCAACGCATAGTTGACGCCGCTCTGCGAGATCGTACCGACCATCCTCAGCGATTCCAGCGGATACGCCTCCAGCGGCTCTTTCGGCCGGTTGGTGTTCGGCGCATTGGCTCCGCCCTTGTTTTTCGCAGGCCCACCGGTTGCGAGTTCGATCTTGGCGGCGCCAAAAGGGTCGGGCAATTCAAACGCCTGGTAGGGCACCGGCTCGTAGGGTTTCACCACCGGCAGCGGGGGAATGCGGCCGCTCAAGTCCTTGGTGATATTTTTCAGCTCTTCCTTCAGATCCTGATGCTCGTCGCCGCCGCAAGCGGCGAGCAACAGCACGGTCACTATGATGGCTAGGTTTCTCATTTCTTGGCTGGAACCGGTTTCTTGGCCGCCTTCTTCTGCTTTGCCAGCTCTTCGTCATCCAGATAGCGGAAGGTCTTGGCGCTGGTGTCCATCGCAAGCAGCCCTTCCCTGCCCACCGGGCTGATGGAGATATCATTGAGCGTGACGATGCGCGACAGCTGCGCAATGTCGCTCGCAAACTGTCCCATGTCATGGTAGCTGCCCGTGACCCGGACGGCGACCGGAAGCTCGGCGTAAAAGTCCTTCACCGTTTCCTGTGCCGCCGGCCGGAACAGCTCGAACAGCAGCCCCCGGCCCAGACCCGCCTGGTTGATATCCACCAGCAGTGCATCCATCTGCGACCGGTTGGGCAGTTGTTTTAGCAGCGCACCGAAAGAGGTGTCGATCTCGCGCAGTTGCTGACGGTATAAATCCAGGTTGACCGCCAGCTGTTTCTTGCTCTTGTAGTCGTCTTTGAGCTTGGTTTCCTGCTCGGCGCCGGCTGCGAGTTCGTCTACCTGCCCCTGCCAGTCAGCCACATAGCCGGCCGCGACCAAAGCCACCAAGATCGCAAGCAGGGCGAGCAGCTTGGGCAGGGCGGGCCAGGTCCCCGGATCCTTGGGGTTGAGATACTTGAATTGGTCGAGCAGCTTGTTCATCGGCCACCCCTACTTTTTCGCGCCAGCAGCAGCGGGCGGCGGCGCCTTGACCGGGCCACCCTTGGCGGCGTCGGGTTCAGGCTGCTGCCTCTTGATGCCGACGTTCATGACAAATTCGGACAGGCGTTTGCTGTTGACGTTGGCCACCTTGATCTCGACCAGACCCGGATTCTCCAGATAGGGCGATGCCTCCAGGTTGCGCATCAAGGTCGATACCCGGGCGTTGGATTGCGCGTACCCCGTCAGATTGACCTTGTAGCCGGTCTGCTTGATCGACTTCAGGTACACGCCGTCCGGGGTTTGCCGCACCAGCTGCTCGAGCAGACGCACCGTCTGGGCACGATCGGCCTGCAGCGTCTCGATCACCTGCTTGCGCGATAGCAGCGCCTGGATCTCCTCCTTCAGTTTCTTGATTTCCTCGATTTCCTTGTCGAGCTTGGCGTTCTCGTCCTTGAGGAAGCGGTTGCGTTCGGTCTGGGTCGAAATGCGCGCGGCATAATAGCCGTGCACCAGCAGTACGATAGACGCGGCCAGGCCGGCGACCATCCCCATCAGGATGAAAAACTGCAGATTGTGTGCCTTGCGGCGCGCTTCGCGCCAGGGCAGCAGGTTGATGCGGATCATGGATCGAACCTCCGCATTGCCAGGCCGCACACGACCATCAGCGAGGGCGCGTCGACAAGCAGTTTCTTCGGCTGGATGCGCGGCGACACCTGCATGCTCGCAAACGGATTGGCGACCCGGGTGTTGACCTGGGAGCGCGAGCCGACGATGTCCTCCAGACCGGGAATCACCGCCGAGCCGCCGGTAAGCAGGATGTGCTCGATGCTGGTGTACTGGGTAGAGGTGAAAAAGAACTGCATGGCGCGCTGCACTTCAAGCGCCAGATTTTCCAGGAACGGGCGCAGGATTTCGGTTTCGTAGGAGTCGGGCAGGCCGCCGCTGCGCTTCGCATTCTCGGCTTCCTCCTGGCTCATGCCATATTGGCGCATGATGTCCTGGGTGAGCTGGCCGCCGCCGAAGGCCTGCTCGCGCGTGTATACAGTCTGATCATTTCGAAGCACGGTGACGTTCATCACGTTGGCGCCGATGTCGACCAAAGCGATGTTCTGTTCCCTGCCATCGTCGGGGAACTGCTTCTTGATCAGATCGAAAGCGGCCTGAACGGCATAGGATTCCACGTCCATGACCAGGGCCTTCAGGCCGGCGGCCTCGGCTACCGCAACGCGGTCCTCCACTTTTTCCTTGCGCGAGGCGGCAATCAACACCTCCGCCTCCTCGGCATTGGAGGGCGCTGGGCCGATCACCTGATAGTCGAGGTTGACTTCTTCGAGCGCGAAGGGAATGTACTGGTTGGCCTCGGTCTCGACCTGGACGCCCAGTTCGTCGTCGCGCAGGCCGGCCGGCACCACGATCTTCTTGGTAATCACCGCGGCCGTGGGGAGCGCCATGGCCACGTTCTTGGTACGCGTAGCCATTTTTTTCCAACCGCGCTTGACCGTTTCCACCACGGCCTCGAGGTTGGTGATATTGCCATCCACTACCGAGTCCTTGGGCAGGGGTTCAATCACATAGCGCTCCACGCGCAGCGCCCCTTTGCCCGCATCGACAATCTCGACCATTTTCACGGCGGACGAACTGATGTCCATCCCGAAAAGGGGCGGTGCTTTAGGCTTGAAGATGTCTAGGTCCAAGGCCAATTTCCCTTTGAACTATCCCCGGTTAGGCGCGATACATATAATTTACGTTAAATGCTAGCAACAAGTCTAGACGATGTAAAGCAAATAATAGGGGGCGCCCTGAGCCTGGTGGTCAGGCCGCTGGCGCGCCCTGGCACCGCGGATACTCTATAATGCCTGCCTTTCAGAAGTTTCGCGGCAGCGATCCGGCCGGCCGCCAGGACCAGGCGGGTTGCCGCACCCGCTTTGGAAACACAAACCCAGGCCCGCGCCCGGCGCGGCGAGACCGACCCTTGACCATTACAAACAAGGCTGTTTCAGAATTGCCGAAACAGCCCCTGACTTAGGGAAGCACGGGAAACATCCCCGCATTTTCTTGAATGAGCACCAAATCCTTCATGTGGTTGCGCCTTATCGCCTTTCCGGTGCTGCTCCTTGCCGGGCTGGGCGTCATCGCGGGCGCGCTCCTGGGTCTCATGGTCCTGCTCGCCTATCCCAGCCTGCCTACGCTCGAAGTGCTTACCGATTATCGGCCCAAGATACCCCTGCGGGTGTACAGCTCGGAAGGCATCCTGATCGGCGAGTTCGGCGAGGAACGCCGCGCCGTCGTCGCCATCGGCGAAGTCCCCGAGATCATGAAACAGGCCATCCTCGCAGCCGAGGACGAGCGCTTTTACCAGCATACCGGCGTGGACTACCAGGGCGTCCTCAGGGCCGCTTACTCCAACCTGACTTCGGGCGGCAGGCGCCAGGGCGCCTCCACCATCACCATGCAGGTGGCGAGGAATTTCTTCCTGTCCAGCGAAAAGACGCTTACGCGCAAGCTGTACGAAGCGCTGCTTGCCTTCAAAATCGAGGCGAGCCTGTCCAAGGACGAAATCCTGCAGATCTACATCAACCAGATCTACCTGGGGCAGCGCGCTTACGGTTTTGCCGCAGCGGCGCAGACTTACTTCGGCAAGGCCCTGAAGGATATCAATGTGGCCGAAGCGGCAATGCTGGCCGGCTTGCCCAAGGCCCCCTCCAGCTTCAATCCTGTGGTCAATCCCAAGCGCGCGAAACAACGGCAGTTATATGTGCTGCGGCGCATGCACGAGTTGGGCCACCTGAACGACGCCCAGTTCGCGGAAGTCCAGAAAGCGCCCATGGCGGTCAAGCACCAGGCAAACGAATACCCCTTGCGCGCCGAGTATGTCGCCGAAATGGTGCGGCAAATGCTGTTTGAGCGCTTCGCCGACGACGTGTATACCAAGGGCTATCGCATCTATACCACCATAGACAAGGCAGACCAGGAGGCGGCTTACGCTGCGCTGCGCCGCGGCGTGCTGGACTACGACAAGCGCCACGGCTATCGCGGACCCGAGGGTTATGTGGAACTGCCCGCTGAGGGCCCGCCGGACGAGGCCATTGAAGAGGCGCTGGCGGAGGAATCCGACAGCGACGACCTGCTCGCGGCGGTGGTGCTGGAGGCGGGCGCCAAGCAGGTGCGGGCCACCCTGCGCGGCGGAGAGGTGGTAACCATAGCGGGCGAGGGCCTCAAGTTCGCGCAGAAAATGCTCGACGACAAGGCCGCTCCGAACAAGCGGATCAGGCGCGGCGCCCTGATCCGCGTACAGAGGGATGAAAAGCACAATTGGCAGATTCTGCAACTGCCGGAGGCCGAGTCCGCGCTGGTCGCTGTCAGCCCCAGCGACGGCAGGGTGCGCGCGCTGGTGGGCGGCTTCGACTTCAACCGCAATAAGTTCAACCACGTCACCCAGGCCTGGCGCCAGCCCGGCTCCAGCTTCAAACCCTTCATCTATTCGGCCGCCCTGGAGAAAGGCTTCACCCCCGCGACCATCGTCAACGACGCCCCGGTAGTGGTGGACGCCGCCCAGACCGGCGGACAAACCTGGGAGCCGCACAATTACGACGGCAAATACGACGGCCCGATGCGCCTGCGCACGGGGCTTGCGAAATCGAAGAACATGGTCTCCATCCGCGTATTGCAGGCCATCGGTACGCAGTACGCGCAGGACTACATTACCCGCTTCGGCTTCGACGCGGACAAGCATCCGCCGTATCTCACCATGGCGCTGGGCGCCGGCTCGGTAACACCCTGGCAAATGGCGCGCGGATTTTCAGTATTTGCCAATGGCGGCTACCGCATCGAACCTTACGTGGTGCAGCGCATCGTCGACGACAGGGGCAACGTCCTCGCCCAGGCGCAAGCGCCGCGCGCCGGCGACGAAAACCTGCGCGTGATCGACGCGCGCAACGCCTTTGTGATGGATAGCATGCTGCACGATGTCGTGCGTTACGGCACCGCGGCGCGCGCGATGTCGCTAGGGCGCAAGGACCTGGCGGGCAAGACCGGCACCACCAATGACCTGGTCGACGCCTGGTTCGCGGGCTATCAGCCGACCCTGGTGGCGGTCGCCTGGATCGGATTCGACCAGCCGCGCAAGCTCGGCAACAACGAGACCGGGTCGGTCGCCGCGCTACCGATCTGGATGAACTACATGAGCAAGGCGCTCAGGGGCGTGGACGAATCGTTCCAGCAGGTTCCGGAAGGAGTGGTCAGCGTCGGCGTCAATCCGGACACCGGCCAGCCGGCGAGCGACAGCAAGGCGAGCGAGTTTTTCTATCGGGAGAATATCCCGCCGGCGCAAAAACGCGATGCGCCGGAAGGCGACGCCCGGGCCCCGGTGGAAACCAGGACCGTGCCGTTCTAGCCTGGAGCCTGCCGCGGTAGACGGGCGATCAATCCCCGAGCGCCGCCAGATTCACCATTTCTCCCGACTGCTGGCTGGCATAGGCCGATACTGCCGCGAACAATTCCCCGCCGTCGCGCGTATTGACCCAGCGCGTGCCGTCGCGGCGGAAATGGTAGCCGCCCGATTTCGCCGCCACCCAGATTTCCCGCACCGCGACCTGGCTGTTGACGATGATTCTGCTGCTGCCGGCGAACTCGATCTCGAGCACGCCCGTCCCCTTGATCGCGCAATCGGCGTCAATGCCGCTTGCCTCTATGCGCCGATCGAGTTCCTGCAGCACTTCCTCGGCCAGGCGGATGAACTCGCTCTCGTCCATGGGTCTGAGGTTGAATACGCCCGTGCTAGAATTCATTCATGCGTGCCATTGCCACCGTCATACTGATTTGTGCGCTGCTTCAGGCCTGCGGCTCCAAGGGCGCACTCGTTTTGCCGCCGGAAAAAGACGGCAGGCAGCAGTCCAATACTAGCAAACAAAACTAGGCGCCATGTTCGAGTTTCGCAGCGGCTCGCTGCACCCGGGCAAACAGCGCGGGTTCGCCGCGGGGGAGGACGATCTGCCGGCGGTGATGTCGGCCGGCGCCTGCGCCATGTGCATGAGCTTCAATTACAACAGCCGGCCGCGCGCGGCCGAGGTCATGGTAGACGGGACGAAGACGCACCAAATTCGCGAGCGCGAACGCCCGGAGGCGCGCTTTGCGTTGGAACACCTTTTGCGTTAGATTGCGCAGTCCGTATCGCGTCCCGAACCGGCTGTGCGCAATTAAACCGGGATGCACCCCGTCCACCTGAACCCAGCGCAGCTTAGACCCCTCCAACACAATTTGAGACGACGGTGACCAAGTCAAACAAGCTGATACTTTCCGCGATCGTCGGCGCCGCGGTCCTCGCCGCCGCTGCGGGGGGATATCGGTATGGGGCAGTACGCCATCGCCCGTCTGCGACAGACACCCCCACGCCCGGAGGTGTCGCGAGTCCGCCGGCAACGTCCGTTCCTGCGCAGAGTTCGGCAGCCGCCCTACCCGTTGAAGTGACCAAAGCCGGCACGGTCATGCTGCCGCAGACCATCACAGCTGTCGGCAGCCTGCGCTCGGATGAATCGGTGACACTGAGGCCCGAGGTGGCGGGCCGTATTACCGCGATCCTGTTCCAGGAAGGCCAACGCGTCACGAAGGGGGCGACGCTGGTGCAGCTCGATGCAGCGATCAACCTGGCCGACGTTCAGCAGGTGCGCGCCAACCTGGCCCTCGCCAAGAGCAAGTATGAACGCGCCATTGACCTTGCCGGTCGCAATTTCATCTCCAGCCAGGCCAGAGACGAGGCGAAGAACAATTTCGAGGTGGCGCAGGCGGCACTCGCGCTCGCCGAGGCCAAGCTTGCCAAGACGGAACTCACTGCGCCTTTCTCCGGCATCATAGGCCTGCGCGTGGTCTCGGTGGGCGACTACGTGAAGGAAGGCGCGGATCTGGTCAATCTCGAGGCGATCGATCCGATCAAGGTCGATTTCCGCGTGCCCGAAACCTTCATGCGGGACGTGCAGGTCGGCCAGGCGGTCGTGGTCGCGCTGGACGCGCTGCCCGGCAAGACTTACGACGGCCGGATAATCGCGCTCAATCCGCTGGTCGATGCGGGCGGGCGCGCACTCGTCATCCGCGCCCAGGTGCGCAACCAGGACGCGGCCTTGCGGCCGGGCATGTTCGCGCGCGTCACGCTGATCACGCGCGCCGAGAAAGAGTCGCTGGTGTTGCCCGAAGAAGCGCTGGTTCCGCAGGGCACGGAGCAATTTGTGTTCCGCGTGGTCGAAGGAAAGGCTGTCCGGGCAGCGGTGAAGACGGGGCAGCGGCGCGACAGCAAGGTCGAGATTCTAAGCGGCGTCGACAAGGGCGACATGGTCGTGATCGCAGGGCAAATCAGGCTGCGCGACGGCGTTTCGGTGCGCGTGGCCGGCGCCGATACGAAAGCGAACGCGGCAAAGTCAGCGCCTGAGCAGCCGGCGCCGTCTAAGCCAAAATCCTGACCGCGCCGGACCATATCCCGCCAAGCAAGTGCAACCAGAGTCAGACCGCAACATCGTGACCCACGCAAGGTAAGCCGATGACACTGCCCGAGACCTGCATCCGCCGCCCCGTTCTTGCCTCGGTGCTGTCGCTCGTCATTCTGTTGATCGGGCTGATCTCCTACCAGCGGTTGTCGGTGCGCGAGTACCCGCGCATCGACGAACCGATCGTCAGCGTGACCACCACCTACCGCGGCGCATCCGCCGAAGTCGTCGAATCGCAGGTCACCAAGAATCTCGAGGACTCGCTCTCCGGCATCGAGGGGGTCTACCTGATGACCTCGCAAAGCCGCCCCGAGCGAAGCCTGATCAACGTGACGTTCAACCTGACGCGCAGTCCGGACTCGGCGGCTGCCGACGTGCGCGACAAGGTGTCGCGCGTGCGCGGCCGCCTGCCCGATGAAGTGGACGAGCCGATCATCGCGAAAGTCGAGGCGGATTCTCAGTCGGTGATCAGCATTTCGGTCGAGGCCGGATCGCTCAGCACGCTGGAGGCCTCCGACTACGTCACGCGCTACATCAAGCCGCGCCTGTCGGTGCTCCCCGGCGCGGCGGATGTGCGCATTTTCGGCGAGCGGCAGGTGTCGATGCGCGTCAATATCGACCGCACGCGGCTGGCTGGCTACCGGCTGACCGCGCAGGACGTCGAGGATGCGTTGCGGCGACAGAACGCGGAAATCCCGGCCGGGCGAATAGAATCGACCGCCCGCGAGTTCACCGTCGTCGCGGAAACGGATGTGACGACGCCCGAACAGTTCGGCCAGATCATTGTCGCCAACGTAGGCGGCTATCCGGTGCGCATCAGCGACCTCGGGACGGTGGCGATCGGCGCGCTCGAAGAGCGGACCATCTCGCGCTTCAACGGCAAGCCCTCGCTCAATATCGGCATCATCAAGCAGGCCGTCGCCAATCCGCTCGAGTTGTCCCGGGCGGTGCGGGCCGAAATCGCGATAATCAATGCGAATCTCCCCGCCGGCATGAAGCTGATCGTCGCATACGATACGTCGACGTTCATCGATCGCTCGATCAAGTCCGTGTTCTCGACCATCGTCGAGTCCATCACGCTGGTGGTGCTGGTGATCTTTTTCTTTCTGCGCAGCCTGCGCGCCACCATTATCCCGATCGTCACGATCCCGGTGTCGCTGGTAGGCGCCTTCGGGCTGATGTATGCGTTCGGCTTTACCGTCAATACGCTGACGCTGCTCGCCATGGTGCTGGCCATCGGCCTGGTCGTCGACGATGCCATCGTCGTGCTGGAGAACGTCTTCCGCCACATCGAGAAAGGCATGCCGCGCATGCAGGCGGCGATGCAGGGGTCGCGCGAGATCGCATTTGCGGTGCTCGCAATGACCCTGACACTTGCGTCGGTGTTCGCGCCCCTGGCATTCGCGACAGGCCGCACCGGGCGCCTGTTCATTGAATTTGCCCTGACGCTGGCCGGCGCGGTGATCGTCTCGGGGTTCGTGGCGCTGACCCTGACGCCGATGATGTGTTCCTTGCTGCTGCACCACGAAGCCAAGCATTCCTGGATCTACAACAAGATCGAGGCCAGCTTCGAAGCGTTTACAGAGGGCTACCGTCGCTTGCTGACCGCTGCGCTGAAAGCCCGCTGGATCGTCGTGCTCGGCTGGATGATGACGCTCGCCATCGGCGCGCTCTTGTTCACCACGCTCAAATCCGAGCTTTCACCGGTCGAGGATCGCGGCATCGTCTTCGGAGTGGTGACGGCCCCGCAGGGATCGACCCCCGAATACACCGCGGAACAGCTAAAGCCGGTCGAGGCGTACTACAGCCAGATTCCCGAGGCGTTCGCGTACACGGCCATCTCGGGCTTTCCCACCGTGGTCGACGGCACTGCAATATTGCGCCTCAAGCCCTGGGAGGAGCGCAAGAAGAAACAGCAGCGGATCGCCGAGGAACTGCGGCCGAAGCTGGCTTCCATTCCGGGGGCCCAGGTATTCACGCTCAACCCGCCTTCGCTGGGACAGCGGTTTCGCTCCACGCCCATCGAGTACGTGGTCATGGCGCAGGTTCCCTACGCCGAGTTGCAACGCCAGGTCAATCTCCTGCTCGAAGAGATGCGCAAGTTTCCCGGCGCACAGAACCTGCAGACCGATCTGCGCCTCAACACGCCGGAAGTGCGCGTCAAGATCAATCGCGACAAGCTGGGCGATATAGGCGTGAACGTGGATACCGTGGGCCGGACGCTGGAGACCATGCTGGGCGGCCGCCAGGTCACCCGCTTCAAGCGCGATGGCCAGCAGTACGACGTAATCGTGCAGGTGGCGCGGCTCGATCGCTCGTCGCCGGCCGACATCAGCGAAGTCTACGTGCGCGCGCGCAATGGGTCCATGGTGCCGCTTTCCAACCTCGTCGACGTCAAAGAAGGCGTCGCGCCGCAGTCGCTCAATCACTTCCAGCGCCTGCGCGCGGTCAAGATCACCGGCACGCTTGCGCCAGGATACTCGATTGACGAAGCATTGAAGGCGTTCGACGCCGCGGCCAAGGCGACGCTGGGCGCCTCGGCACAAACGGGCCTGGACGGGCAGTCGCTGGAGTTCCGCTCTTCGGGCAGCGAAATTTATTTGGTGTTCATCCTGTCGCTGTTCTTCATCTACCTGGTGCTCTCAGCGCAGTTCGAGAGCTTCACTGCGCCTCTCGTGATCATGTTGTCCGTGCCGCTGTCGATGACCGGCGCGCTGTTCGCGCTGTGGCTGACCGGCGGAACACTCAATATCTACAGCCAGGTGGGACTCATCACGCTGGTCGGCCTCATCACCAAGCACGGCATCCTGATTGTCGAGTTCACCAACCAGCTGCGCACGCAGGGGAAGGATATGCTTTCCGCGGTAGTCGAGGCGTCCGCCCTGCGGCTGCGGCCGATCCTGATGACCACCGGCGCAATGGTGCTGGGGGCCCTGCCCCTGGCCTATGCCTCCGGCGCCGGGGCGGAATCGCGGACACAGATCGGCTGGGTAATCGTGGGCGGAATGTCCTTCGGTACGCTGTTGACGCTGTTTGTAGTGCCGGTGGCCTATTCCCTCCTGGCCCGCCGCGCGCACATCGAGGCCCATGGGATCGATGTGGACGCACCCGCCGCAGCACAGAGCCCCGCGCACCAGCCGGGACGCGCAGGCTGAGGCGTGATCCGGCTCAGGGATTGAGCTGGCGGTAGACGACGGTGGCGACGGTCAGCAGGCGCGCGCGGTCCATCTCCGCCGACAACGCGTAGCCTAGCTTGCCGTCGATCCAGTAGAACACGGCGACCTTGTCTTCCTGGCTGAAGCGAAACGCGGTGTCCTGCGGTTCGGCGTCCCGGCGGGACACGTACAGCGTAATGCGCTGCCCCCTCGAATCCTGGTACATGAACTGCGCCACCGGCCCCTTGCCGCCAGGCAGCAGGCGCCCGCCAACCAGGTCAAACCCTTGTTGCGTAAGCAGCGGCACTTTCAGTTCATGGCCCAGGCGCTTGGACAGCCATTTCACCAGGTGATCCTGCTGCTCCGCGCCAACCTCCACCGGGTGCCGCACCTCGGGCGCATACACCGCGTAGGCGATTGCGGCGCGGTGCGGCAGGGCGGCCATATCGACCATCCGGTCGGCCTGGTAGGCGCGTCCCATCCAGCCCAGGCCGAAGCTCAACCCCATCGCGCCTGCGGCAAGCGCGTAATACGGCCAGCGGCTCTTCTGCGCCCGCGCGGCCAGCAGCCGTTGCGGCACCGGTTCGTTCAGAATCGGGTTATAGAGCGCGCGCAGCGCCTGGTTCTGCGCGCTCCAGACACGCACGTTCTCGGCCGCTTCGGCGTCGTGCGCGAGATGGGCTTGCACCCGCAGGCGGCGCGCTTCATCCAGCTGGCCGTCGGCGTAGGCATGCAAGTCGGTTTCGCTGATAGTGCTCATTTGACTATTTTAAGGTTGGCTGCCGCGGGCGCCGCGGACATCAGGTCGCGCAGGCGCTCGCGGCCGCGCGACAAGCGCGACATCACGGTGCCGACCGGCACGTTCAGCGCCTGACTCGCCTCGGCATAACTCAGCTGCTCCAGACCGACCAGCAGCAGCACTTCGCGCTGCTCCGCCGGCAGGCGTCTCAGCGCCGCGTCCAGATCGCGCAATTGCAGCGGGTCGGACTGCGGCGCGCTCTCGAGCGCGGCCTCGGTAACTTCGTCCAGCGCAAGTTCGCGCCGCGACTTCAGCTGATTGATGAACACGTTGTGCATGATGGAGAACATCCAGGCGCGCAAATCGCTGCCATGGCGCCATAGATGAAATTTCGTCAGCGCGCGTTCGAGCGTATCCTGCACCAGGTCATCGGCCCGGTGGCTGTCGCCCGCCAGCGCGCGCGCATAGCGCCGCAGGCGGGGTATGTGCTCGGCGATCGCTGCACGGTCCATCAACGGATGATAGCAACGACTGGCTTAGCGCGCGACCACGTGCCAGACCTTGTTGACGCCATCGCCGGTCTTGTCGCCGGGTTTCTGGTCCTTGATCCAGAGATACACCGGCTTACCCTGATAGGCCCACTGCCTTGAGCCGTCGTCGCGGACCACGATAGACCACGCGCCCGACCCGCTGTCTGCGGCTGACGCGGCCAGCGGCGGCCAGTTCACCGCACACTGCCCGTTGCAGGTGCTCTTGCCGCTGCCGGCCGCATCTTTGTCGAAGGTGTACAGCGTCATGCCGGCGGAATTGACCAGCATGCCGCCTTCGAACTTGGCCGCCATGGGCGCGCTGCCCATGCTGGCACAGGCGCCGAGCAATGTTGCCAATGCCGCTGCGGCAAATGTCTTTCTCATGCTATTTCTCCTGTGAAATGTGGGATGCTACCCACGCTTAAACAGTCGGGCGGCCGATTCTATTCCCGCCCCGGGTGAATTCAGCCACAGGCGCCTGCCTGCAGGTTGTTTCATTGCCGCGAAAGCTATACACTCGTCTGTGAAACTGGACTCCCGCTGGCAGGCTAAGGCGGCAAACGGCACACTATCCCGTCTTCGGCTTCCATGTCGCGAGAAACGATCTACGATTACGTCATAGTTGGGGCGGGCTCTGCCGGCTGCGTCCTCGCCAATCGCCTGACGGCGAGCGGGCGCCACAGGGTGCTGCTGCTCGAGGCCGGTCCGCGCGATCGCGACCCCTGGATCCACGTGCCGCTAGGCTACGGCAAGCTGTTTAACAAAGCGTCGGTCAATTGGCGCTACAACTCGGAGCCCGAAGCGGAACTCAACGGGCGGCAGGTGTATTCGCCGCGGGGAAAGGTGCTCGGCGGATCGTCCTCGATCAACGGGCTGGTCTATATCCGCGGCCAGCGCGAAGACTTCGATGGCTGGGGCATACCCGGCTGGGGATTCGACGATTTGCTGCCGTACTTCAAGCGCAGCGAAGACCAGAGCCGCGGCGCGGATGCCTGGCATGGCGTGGGCGGTCCGCAGGCGGTCAGCGATTTGCCCGACCGGCATGAACTGTGCGATGCGTTCATCGCCGCCGCCGGTGAAGTCGGGATTCCGCGCAACGACGATTTCAACGGCGCGGCGCAGGAAGGGGCGGGCTACTACCAGGCGACAACCAGGAATGGCCGGCGCTCGAGCACGGCAACCGGCTTCCTGCGGCCCGCCGAAAGCCGGCCGAACCTGACGGTCATGACCGGGGCGCTCGCCACGCGCGTGCTGTTCGAGGGAACGCGCGGCGTCGGCGTCGAGTACCGCCGGGGAGGCGAACTGCGGCAGGCACGGGCGGCGCGTGAAGTGCTGCTCGCCGCCGGCGCGTTCAATTCACCGCAGTTGCTGCAGCTGTCCGGAGTGGCTGCGCGCGAACTGCTCGCCGCGCACGGCCTGCCGGTCGTCGCCGAACTGCCCGCGGTCGGCGAGGACCTGCAGGATCACTTCTATGCGCGCACCATCTGGCGCTGCACCCGGACCATCACCTTCAATGACGACATGGCGAGCTGGTGGCGCACCGCCGGGATAGGCTTGAAGTACCTGTTCGGACGGCGCGGACCGCTGACCGTGAGCGCCGGTTACGCCGGCGCGTTTGCGCGTACCCGCCCCGAGCTTGCGCGGCCCGACGTGCAGTTCTATTTCATCAATTTCAGCCTGCCCAAGGCAGGTGAACGGCTGCACCCGTTCTCCGCGTTCACCTGCTCCATGTGCCCGCTGCAACCGCAGGCGCGCGGTTCGGTGCACATCCGCTCGGCCGATCCCCTCGAGGCGCCGGCCATCCGCTACAATTTCCTCTCGACCGAAGACGACCGGAACACCGCGGTCGCCGGATTGAAACTGCTGCGCCGGCTGGTGCGCTCCCCCGCGATGCGGCCGTATGTCGCTGCCGAGGAATCACCCGGCGAGCGCGTGCAAAGCGACGCAGACTGGCTGGGCTTTTGCCGCGAGGCGGGCGGCACCGTCTATCACCCGGTCGCGACCTGCCGCATGGGTACCGATGCACGCGCGGTGACCGACCCGCGCCTGCGCGTGCGCGGGATTTCCGGGGTGCGCGTCGTGGACGCATCCATCATGCCGGCGGTGGTGTCGGGCAATATCAACGCCGCCGTGATCGCGGTGGCCGAAAAAGGCGCCGACCTGGTGTTGGAAGATGCGTCGCGCTAACTGTTTGTTGACACCCGCGTAGGGGTTTGACACACTGGCGAAAAAGAACGACCTCCGCATCCCGTCCATTACCTGAGGAGAATTGCATGAACATAAGGCGTTATTGCGCGAGCTTTGGGTTTGCGCTGGCCCTGACCGGCCTTGCCATCACAGCTTATGCGCAGCAGAAGGAAATCAAGATCGGGGTGATCTACGACTACACCGGGCCGCTCGCCGCGGGCGGGTCGCTGCCGGGCGCGATGGGCACCAAAGCCGCGATCGAAATGATCAACGAGCGCGGCGGCATCGAAGGCTACAAGATCAACGCGATCTACGCCGACGCGCAGTCCAAGCCCGACGTGGCGATCAACGAAATGACGCGGTTGATCGACCAGGAAAAAGTGGATCTGATCCTCGGCGTGTTCTCCAGCGCCCACTGCGTGCCGATGGCGCAACTGGCCGATTCCAAGAAGAAGGTGATGTGGGCCACCATCTGCGTCGCCTCCAGCGTGGTGAAAGACAAGAATTTGACCCATTTCTTCCGCGTTCAGGTGCACTCCGATCAATACGGCGAAACCTCGTGCAAGTTTCTCAACGAGATGTCCAAAGCGAAGCTGGGCAAGGACCCGAAAGACCTCAAGGTCGCAATCATTTACGAGGACGGCCCCTACGGAGCGGGCATCGGCGGCAGCAACGACACCAATTGCAAGGCGCTGGGCATGCAGGTGGTGCTGAAGGAAGGCTACTCGGCGACTGCGCCTGATTTGTCCACCCTGGTAACCAAGATGCGCCGCGCGCGCGCCGACGTGATCCTGCACACCGGCTACAACCCGGACATCACCCTGTTCTGGCGCCAGGCGCGCGAGCAGGGGCTGAAATGGTCGGCCCTGATCGGCCACGGCGCGGGTTACGCGCAGTACGACAAGCTGCACTCGGCATTCGGCAAGGACGCCGACCTGATATTCAACGTGGACCCGGCCGCCGCGCAGTTGCTCGATCCCAAGACCCTGAAACCCGGACTGGGCGACGTGACCAAGGAAATGATCAAGCGCTACACCGCACAGGTGAAAGACCGCAAAGTGGACGAAGTCCCGCCGCACGTGTCGATGGGCTTCAACCACACCTACGTGTTCCTCACCGACGTGCTGCCGCGCGCGATCAAGAAATACGGCGGCGTCAGCACCGACGCGCTGCGCAAGGCGGCGCTCGACACCGACATTCCCGTGGGCGGCACGATCCAGGGCTACGGCGTGAAATTCTTTCCGCCGGGAACCCCGATGTCCGGCCAGAACGAGCGTTCCGCGATGGTGGTGATGCAGTACATCAACAACAACACCAAGATCGTGTATCCGACGGCGATCAAGACGGCGGATCCGGTGTTGCCGCTGCCGAAGGGCCACACTTACGCCCCGCAGTAAGTCAGCCAGACTGCCGGGCAAGACGTAATTGTTTCTCGAACAGATAACCGGCATTACCACCTTCGGTAATGCCGGTATCGCTTTGACTTTGCACCTAATTCCACCTTTGCCAGCGCATTCACGCGCGTCATTTCGGACTCTATGCTGAGCGTCAAAGAGATCACCAAGGTTTTCGGCGGCTTCAAGGCGGTGGATCGCGTTTCTTTCGACGTGGCCGAGGGCGAAATCCTCGGGCTGATCGGGCCGAACGGATCGGGCAAGAGCACAACCTTCAATCTGATCGCGGGCGCGCTCGCGCCCAGCGGCGGGGCTATCGAATTTCTCGGCCGCGACATTGCCGGGTCTCCGGCCAGCCACGTGGCGCAATTCGGCATCGGCCGCACTTACCAGATTCCGCGCCCGTTCAGAAAACTCTCGCTGCTGGAAAATGTCGCGCTGGCGGCGTACTACGGACAAACGGAGCGGCCGTCGCGCGAGAAGGCCTACGCGCAGGCGCAGGAAGCGCTGGGGCTGGTGAGCCTGCCGACAAGCGAACACGCGCGCGTCGACGGCCTGGGCGCGGCCGGCCTGAAAAAGCTCGAGCTCGCGCGCGCGCTGGCGACGCAGCCCAAGCTGCTGCTCGCCGACGAGAGCCTGGGCGGTCTCGACGAATCGGAGATGCACGCGGCGGCGGACATGCTGGCGATGATCCGCGACCAGCGCGGGGTCACCATCATCTGGGTCGAGCACATCATGGGTGTGCTGATGCGGGTGGTCGATCGCTGCGTCGTGCTTGACCATGGCGAAGTGATCGCGGCGGGCAAGCCGCAGGCCGTCGCCAACGATCCACGGGTGATCGAAGTCTATCTCGGCACGGACGCTGAAGAGGTGCAGAAAGGCATCGCCCTGCGGCAGGGGGAGGCGGCGACATGAACGCTGCCATCACCGCATCCGGCGGCACCATGCTCAAGCTGGACGGCGTGTCGGCGGGTTACGCCGGCTTCCAGGCCCTGTTCGACGTGAGCCTCGAAGTCAGATCGGGAGAATCCGTGGCCGTGATCGGGCCTAATGGCGCCGGCAAGACCACGCTATTGCGCACCATATCGAAGCTGATAGGCGTCACTTCCGGCGACATCCTGATGGAGGGCCGCTCGCTCAAGGCGGTGCCGGCGCACGAGGTGATCGCCCTCGGCATTGCCCAGGTGCCCGAGGGGCGGCGGCTGTTCGCGCGCCTCTCCGTGGAAGAGAACCTCAAAATGGGCGCGTTCCTGCCCGCGGCGCGCCCGCGCCATGGCGAGCGCCTCGCGTTCGTCTATTCGCTGTTTCCGCGCCTCGAGGAGCGCCGCATGCAGATTGCCGGCACGCTCTCGGGCGGCGAGCAGCAGATGTGCGCCATCGGCCGTGCGCTGATGTCCGGACCCAAGCTGCTGTTGCTCGACGAGCCCTCGGCCGGCCTCGCGCCGGTGGTGGTGCAGTCCATTTTTGAACTGGTGAGGCGCATCTGCGCGGAGGGCTACACGGTGTTGATCGTGGAGCAGAACATCCGCCAGGTGCTCAAAGTAGTCGACCGCGCCTATCTGCTCGAGACCGGGCGCATCAAATCGAGCGGCCCTGCGGCCGAACTGCTGGCCTCGGACGAAATCCGCAAGGCCTACCTGGGGATCTGATGCAGATATTCGACGTCTTCCTGCTTGAAGCCGTGCTCAACGGACTGCTGCTGGGCGGGCTGCTGGCGCTGCTGTCCCTCGGGCTCAATCTGGTGTTCGGCGTAATCGACGTGATCTGGATCTGCTATGCCGAACTGATCATGGTCGGCATGTACGCGATTTACTATTTTTACGTTGACTTCGGCTGGCCGCTGCCGCTGGCGATGGCGGCGGGCGTACTGTTGGTGGCGGCGGCCGGTGCGGCGCTGCACCAGTTCGTCATCCGCCCGGTGCTTGCCGCCGAGCCGATCAATCAGCTGCTCGTCACCGGCGGCGTGCTGTTCTTCCTGCAAGCGGCGGCGACGCTGGCATTCGGCATCGAATTCAAGAATATCGGCGTGAGTTTTCCGCCTATCGTGGTCGGCGAGATCTCGTTTTCGATGCCGCGGCTGATCGCCTTCGGCGTCGCGCTTGCCGGCATGCTCGCCATGTACCTGTTTCTGACCCGCACCTACCTGGGCACCGCAATTCGCGCGATCAGCCAGGATCGCGCGATCATGCCGCTGATGGGCGTGAATCCGGACCGCATCTTTGTTATCACTTCGGCGCTAGGCGGCGCTCTGGCCGGACTGGCCTCGTGTCTGCTGGTGCTGCAGTACGACATCCACCCGGCAATCGGCCTGTCGTTCGGGCCGATCACTTTCCTCATCTGCGTGCTCGGCGGGCTGGGGAACATGGTCGGCGGTTTTATCGCCGCGTTCATTTTTGCGCAGTTCATTTCTGTCGGCGGCTTCTTCCTGGCGGTCGAATGGGGCTACGTCATCGCCTTCCTGTTCTTCATCGCGGTGATGTTCTGGCGGCCGCAGGGTATCTGGGGGAGCAAGTAATATGACGCGCACGCTACCCTGGATCGGCCTCGCCGCCCTGGCAGTGGCGCCGCTCATCGGCATCGGCAACTACCCGCTGCATATGCTGATCCAGGTCCTGCTGTGGGGTTTCGTCTACACCAGTTGGTCGCTCATGGGGCGGCTGGGCATGGTGAGTTTCGGCCATGGCGCCTTCCTCGGCATCGGCGCCTACGTCGTGGTCATGTGCTGGAACCAATGGGGGCTGACGCCGTGGATCGGACTGCCGATCGCGCTCGCGCTGACCGCGGTCATCGCCTTCCTGATCGGCTATCCCTGCTTTCGTTTCAAGATCGTCGGCCACTACTTTGCCCTGGTCACACTGGCGATGTCGGAGATAGCGCGGCTGCTGATCGTCGCGCTGCGCGACCACACCGGAGGCTCGCTCGGGGTCACGCCCAAGACCGTGTTGACCGACACCACTTATTCGCTGCTCGCTTTGCAGTTCTCCAACAAGCTCATCTGGTTCTATATCGTGCTCGCCGTCTGGCTTGCCGGCCTGTGGGTGTGGAAAAAGGTCGACCAGAGCATGGCGCGGCTCGCGCTCGAGGCGATCAGCCAGGAAGAGGATGCCGCCGCCTCGATCGGCATCAACGTCACCCGGCTGAAGCTGGGGGTCACGCTGGTGTCCGCACTGATGACCTGCGTCGGCGGAGCGCTCTACGCGCAGTACCAGGCTTACGTCAATCCGGACACCGTCGCCGGCATCGGCATCAGCCTGCAGATGGTGTTCGGCGTGATCGCCGGCGGCATGTACGTGCGCCTCGGCCCGACGGTGGGAGCGGCGTTCACCCTGCTGCTCGCCGAGGGCTTGCGCCTGATGTTCGGCAACAGCATGCACGCCCTGGACAGCACGATCTACGGCTTGATGCTGGTGCTGTTCATCATCTTCATGCCCAAGGGCATCCTCGGTGGCGCGCTCGAGGCAATACAGCGCAAGAAGCCCGTGTCCGCGAGCAGCGCGCAGAGCGCCTAGACTTTAGAGTGAACAGGGTAATTCGGAAGAAATAAGGCGGGCGGCAACAAGCAGGCAGCGCCGCTGCCCGGGTATCCGCCCCAGGCCGGCTCAGCGCAACCCGGCGACGTAATCCGCAACGGCCTCGATTTCGCGATCGGAGAGCCTTCCCGCCACGCCGCGCATGCTCGCGGCGGGATCGTTGGCGCGCGCGCCGGAACGGAACGCTCTCAGCTGCAGCGCTATGTATTCGGCGTGCTGTCCGGACAGTTTGGGATATTGCGCCGGCATGCCGGCGCCGTTCGGACCATGGCACGAGGCGCAGGCGGCGACGCCCTCGCTGGCGATCCCCCCCCGATAAATGCGCTGTCCCAGCGCAACCAGATCTTTGCTCTTTGCAGCGCCCGGTTTGGCCGCCTGGCCGGAAAAATAGGCGGCGAGATTGCGCATGTCTTCGGCCGACAGACCGGCCGCCATGCCTGCCATCACCGGATTGTCGCGTTCGGCTTTTTTCCCCGCCGCCGCTTTGAAGTTGGTGAGCTGTTTGTACAGATACTCGGGAATTTGGCCGGCCAATTTTGGATTGGCCGCGATCTGGCTGTTGCCGTCGGCGGCGTGACAGGCCGCGCAAACCTGGTTCACAATGCCTTGCGCCTTGGCAGCATCCCCTTTGAACGGCGGCTCGGCGGCGAACGCCAGCGCCGCTGCAAGCATAGCGGCGAGCGCCAGGATACATTTCATGCTTGGGCTCCTCGAAGCAGGGTATATTTGAAAAACTGATATTCTATCCGAGTTTCCGGAATTTGGACCTTCTCTGCCATGTCGTTGTTTCGCGGCGCCACCTTCTACATCACTGCACACCATCTCACCGACCTGCCGCCACCGCTGGGCCCGGAGATTGCGTTTGCCGGACGCTCCAACGCGGGCAAATCCAGCGCGATCAATACCCTGGTAGACCACAACCGGCTGGCTTTCGTCAGCAAGACTCCCGGGCGCACGCAGCAGATAAATTTCTTCAGCCTCCCCGGCGGCGCATTTCTGGTGGACCTGCCGGGCTACGGCTACGCCAAAGTGCAGCGCGAATTGCGCGCACATTGGGAGCAGCTGCTCTCGACCTATTTGCAGACGCGCGGCTCGCTGTTCGGCATGGTGCTGATCATGGATGCACGCCATCCGCTGACACCGCTGGATGCGCAGATGCTCAACTGGTTCGCTACCACGGGCAAACCGGTGCACGTGCTGTTGTCCAAGTCGGACAAGCTTTCGCGACAGGAGGCGCAGAAGACCCTGCGCACGGTGCAGGCCAGGCTGCGCGAATATGCGGACAATTACACTGCCCAGCTTTTTTCCAGCTCGAAGAAGCAGGGCATGGAAGAAGCCGAGGAAGTAATCGGGGCCTGGCTGGGCATAGAGCGCGAGAACACAAAAAAAGCCCCCGGTCAAAGGGGACTAAAACCGGGGGCCACTACGCCTTAAACAGGGTTAAGGCACCCGCTCAGGGAGGAGAAGCGGGAGATGGCCGTAACCATCTGTCAATGAGATTGGGAATTCCGGAAAAAGTTTCCTGAAGACAGCAAGGGAATGCGATTTTTTTCTAACGCTTTGATTAAGAAAGAGGGTTATAGGCAATCATGAATATCTACGGCAACTTTCCCACGGTGCGCATGCGCCGCATGCGGCGCGACGATTTCACCCGTCGCATGATGCGAGAGCATGTGCTCACTGCCAACGATTTGATCTATCCGGTGTTTGTCATGGAGGGCGCCAAGAAGACGCAGCCGGTGCCGTCGATGCCGGGCGTGGAGCGGATGACTCTGGACAAGCTGCTGCCGGTGGCCGAACGCTGTCTCAAACTGAAGGTCCCGGTGCTGGCGCTGTTCCCGGTGATCGATGCCAAGTTCAAGACGCCGGATGGCAAAGAAGCGACCAACCCGAAAGGGTTGATCCCGCGCGTGGTCGCCCGGCTGAAGAAGGAATTTCCCGAACTGGGCGTAATGTGCGACGTCGCACTGGACCCCTACACCAGCCACGGCCAGGACGGCGTGATCGATGCGAGCGGCTACATCATCAACGATACCACGCTGGCCATATTGGAAAAGCAGGCGCTCACCCAGGCCGCTGCAGGGGTGGACATCGTCGCCCCGTCGGACATGATGGACGGACGCATAGGCCGCATCCGCTCCGCTCTGGATCAGAGCAAATTTATCCATACGCGCATCATGGCTTACTCGGCCAAATATGCGTCCGGCTACTACGGCCCGTTTCGCGACGCGGTCGGTTCCGCCGCCAACCTGGGCAAAGGAAACAAGTTCACCTACCAGATGGACCCGGCCAACAGCGACGAAGCGCTATGGGAAGTCGGGCTGGATCTGCAGGAAGGTGCGGACATGGTGATGGTGAAACCGGGCATGCCCTACCTCGATATCCTGCGGCGGGTCAAAGAGGAATTCAAGGCGCCGACTTTCGTGTATCAGGTGAGCGGTGAATACGCGATGCTGAAGGCGGCAGGCATGAACGGTTGGATCAACGAGAAAATCTGTGCCATGGAGGCGCTGCTTGCGTTCAAACGCGCCGGCGCGGACGGCGTCCTTACCTACTATGCGCTGGATGCCGCCCAGTGGCTGCAGGAGGCGTGAAGTCCTCCAAGCGCCAGTGATTTCGGTTAGCCGAAGATAATCGCCACCCCGTGCGCCTCGGCAGCGCCGACGGCGACCGAGCCGTCCGGCATGCGTGCGGGATTCAGCCCCCCGGCGCGCAGGGTGCGCTCCGCCGTATCACGATCGGCGACGCGGATGAACAGCGCCGCCATGCAGGGCTGGTGACGCGCGCTGATCCATACTCCGGGCAGTCTTTTCGCAAGCGCGCGCTCGCTCACCACGGCGATGGGGGTGTCACCGGTATGGATCAACAGGCCCTCGCTGATCGCCTTGGCCTTGACATCGAATAGACGCTCGTAGGCGGCGGCAGTCGCCGGAACGTCAGCGCTGAGGATGGCCAGCGCGGCCAAACCGGTCGCCGTATTGGCGTGCGTCTGGTACTCGGCGCGCCACACCACATCGCGGGTGAAATGCTGGCACAGAAACACCTGTCCGCCCGGGGTTTGCTCCAGTCCCAGTTGGGTAATACGGAAGGAAGCGGCTTGAGTGCCCTCGGCGAGCTGAACCGGGCGCGAGAAATCCACCGGCTCGGACGGCGCCATTGCCGCGGCGGTCAGTTCGCCGAAGGCGCCGCGAGCGTTGTCGGTTTTGAGCGCAACCGCCGCCAGACCGTCGCCGATGCGGGCGAAATCATAGTAGTACTCGCGGCCCGGCAGGCGCTGCGGCACCATCAGCAGCTCGAAATAATCCTGGCCGAACATGACGCAGTGATTCTCGGAGCCCAGCGTATGATGCCCGCGCGGTGTGAGGGTAAAACCCATGCGCCTGAACGTATCCTGCGTCGAATCGAGATCGCGCACCGCGATGACCACGTGGTCTATGCCGTTGATATGTTTTCTCACAGTTATTCTCTTGTTCTGCGGACGCGCCATTATAATTGCGTTGGCGACCGTTGCCGAGAGAGGGCCGGGGATGACCCGGCCGAGCCTGGTCAAGAAACAAAACCGCCTGCGCGCTGCGTCGGCGACAGGCAGATCCAGGGAAACACTGGGGCAGAGTTCGCCTTAGGTTAAGGTAGAAAAGTGAGTGCTTCCTACCGCCAGGAGAGACTACAAATGGTGATTTTAGAAAATAGATCAATGCTACATGGGGAAATGGCTGAATGGCGCCATGACATCCATGCACACCCCGAGACCGCATTCGAGGAGCAGCGCACCTCTTCCCTGGTGGCGAAGAAACTCGAGTCTTTCGGCCTCAGCGTGCACCGCGGCCTGGGGCGCACAGGTGTAGTCGGTACCCTGTCGGCGGGTTCGGGCAGGCGCGCCATCGGCCTGCGCGCCGACATGGACGCGCTACACATACATGAACAAAACGCCTTTGGCCATCGTTCGCAGCACGAAGGAAAAATGCACGCCTGCGGACACGACGGCCATACGGCGATGCTGCTCGGCGCCGCAAAATACCTGGCGGAGACCCGGAACTTCGACGGCACAGTGCATTTCATTTTCCAACCGGCCGAGGAAAACGAAGGCGGCGGACGGGAAATGGTCGAGCAGGGCCTGTTTGAAAAATTTCCCTGCGAGTCGGTGTATGGCATGCATAACTGGCCCGGAATGCCGGTCGGGCAGTTCGGTGTGCGCGCCGGGGCGACGATGGCTTCGTTCGACATTTTCGAGATCGAACTGACCGGCCGCGGATCCCACGCCGCGCTACCGCATACGGGCATCGACCCGGTAGTCGCGGCATCGGCGTTGGTGCAGGCGCTGCAGACCATCACCAGCCGCAATGTCGATCCGATCGAATCCGCGGTCGTCTCCGTCACCCAGATTCACGCCGGCGATACCTGGAACGTGATTCCCGATGCCGCCGTCGTGCGCGGCACCGCACGGGCTTTCAGCGCCGAGATTCGCGATCTGATCGAGCGCCGCTTGCGCGAAATCTGCGCCGGCATCGCCTCCGCCCACGGCACCCAGGTCAAGGTGCGCTATGAGCGCCGTTATCCGCCGCTGATCAATGCCGCGCCAGAGACCGAAATTTGCTCCTCCGTATTGCAGGCGATGGTGGGAACGGACAACGTATTGCAGGTCCCGCCGGTAATGGGCTCGGAAGACTTCGCCTTCATGCTGCAGGCCAAAGCGGGCTGCTATGTCTTCGTCGGCAACGGGCCGGGCGAGGGTGGCTGCATGCTGCACAACCCGCACTACGATTTCAACGACCAGATCCTGCCGCTGGGCGCAAGCTACTGGGCAAATCTGGTGGAGCACATACTCGCCGCGCGTGCGTAACGCGCTGCGGCATCCGCGAACTCGATTTCTTCGTTCTACAGCAGGCCAACAGGAGTCTCAATCATGTTTTACATCGATCATGGAAAAGGCGGCGCCGCAGCCGTTATGAAACCGGCCGACGGGCCTAGCCCTCAGCCGCAGGCTGGCGAGGTCGTCATCGAGGTGAACTATGCCGGCGTCAACCGCCCGGACGTGTTGCAGCGCTCGGGCAGCTATCCGCCGCCACCGGGCGCCTCCCCTGTACTCGGACTGGAAGTTGCCGGGCGCGTCTGCGCCGTCGCCGCCGATGTCAAACAATGGCGCGTCGGAGACTTGGTCTGCGCGCTGACGCCGGGCGGCGGGTATGCCGAGTATTGCGCGGTGCCGGCCCCCCACTGCCTGCCTATCCCCAAGGGTCTGTCCCTGCAGGAGGCGGCCGCGCTGCCGGAAAATTTCTACACCGTATGGACCAACGTGTTCGACCGCGGCCGGCTGAAAGCAGGGGAAACATTCCTCGTGCACGGCGGCTCCAGCGGCATCGGCCTGACGGCCATCCAGTTAGCCAAGGCTTTCGGCGCGACCGTATATACCACCGTAGGCAATAACGAGAAGGCGGATTTCTGCCGCAACATCGGGGCGGACGCCGCGATCAATTACCGCGAACAGGATTACGTCGCGGAAATCGCGCGGCTCACCGACAAGAAGGGCGTGGAGCTGATTCTGGACATGGTGGGCGGTCCCTATATCGAGAAGAACCTCAAGTCGCTGGCGCTGGAAGGGCGGCTGGTGCAAATCGCGTTCCTCCAGCCGAGCAAAGTCGAACTGGATTTTCTGCCCATCATGATCAAGCGCATCACCTACACCGGTTCGACCCTGCGGCCGCGCACCGTGGCGCAGAAAGCGGCGATTGCGCAGGACTTGCTCAAGCACGTCTGGCCCCTGCTCGAATCGGGCAAGGTGAAACCGGTGATCCACGCCACCTTCCCGCTGAAGGACGCGAAAGCCGCGCACGAACTGATGGAGTCGAGCAAACATATCGGCAAGATCATGCTAGAAGTGAAGAAGTAGGTCGCAGGATCAGGAAGGGAATAGCTCGAACTGCAGCGATCAGAATTGCGCGGACGGCGACCCGTCCGCGCGGATCGCCGATTGCGCACGGATCAAAAACTCATCCGCGCGCAATCGGCGATCTTGGATAAGACCCCGCCCCAAACCCCTGTTGCTTTTATCCATAACCACGTTTTCTTTACGGATGCGCTTTTTATCCGTAAAGAAAACGTGGTTGGCGCGCAGAGCGCGCAATAGTCGTGCGCCGACACTGGCGGATGCGGGAGAATTCCTTGGACCGCGGAGAGCTTAACGGGGTGTTGAAAAAGGGGGCGCGCGCCCTGAATCAAAGCGCGGCGGCGCGGTTGAGCGTGGCGAGGAAAACGTCCGCCGATTCGTAGCCGATCACCCGCAGGCCCTGCACCTCCCTGCCTTGGCGGTCGAAAAAAATGATGCCTGGAGGCCCGAACAGGCTGAAGCGCTTCAGCAATGCCTTGTCCTCGGGCGAATTGGCGGTGACATCCGCGCGCAATAACAGCATTTGTTCCATTTTCGCTTTCACCCGCACGTCGGTGAAGGTGAAGGCCTCCATTTCCTTGCACGATACGCACCAGTCGGCGTAGAAATCGAGCATCACCGGCCTGCCGGGCACCTGGAGCTTCGCCTCGAGTTCGGCGAGGTTCCTCACGCCGGCGAACTGCGCTGCCTGCGTCCCGCGCTGGCCGCCGGCCACTATCCCGGCAAGCGGCCGCAGCACGTCGCGACTGCCGGCGAGCACACCGATTGCCAGCGCGGCACCAGCCAGCAGTGCGAGGAAACCCACGCCTTTCCACAGGCGGGTGAATGCGCCGGCATCCGTGGGCAGGGGATCGATCGCGCGCAGCACCATGGCCGATCCGATCAACAGCGCCGCCCAGGCGAGCATCTGCGCCGCCACCGGCAACACCGGCGAAACGATCCAGATCGCGAGCGCGAGCAGCAGCACGCCAAAAAAATGCTTCACCGACCGCATCCAGTGGCCGGACTTGGGCAGGAACGCACCCTCGAACACACCAACCAGGATCAAAGGTACGCCCATGCCGATGGACATGGCGAATAGCGCGGTGCCTCCCAGCACCACGTCGCGCGTCTGGCTGATGTAGAGCAGGGCACCGGCCAGCGGCGCGGCCACGCAGGGGCTGACGATAGCGGCCGAGAGCACCCCCATCAACACCACCGCGCCCAGGTGTCCGCCCTTGAAGCGGTTGCTCGCCTTGGTCATTCGAGTGTGAAACCCGGCCGGCAGCTGCAATTCGTAGAAACCGAACATCGATAGCGACAACACCACGAATACCAGGGCGAAAGCGGACAACACCCAGGAATTCTGCAGCGCCGCCGACAGAAGATTACCCGACAGCGCCGCGCCGACGCCGATCCCGGTATAGGTGACCGACATGCCCATGACGTAGGCGAAGGACAGGCTAAACGCGCGCGTGCGCGTTGCATTGCGGCCTTCGCCGACGATGATCCCCGACAGAATCGGAATCATGGGCAGCACGCAGGGCGTGAACGTCAGCAGAATGCCCGCGCCGAAAAACGCCGCGGCAATCAGCCAAAGGCTGCCCGAGGCGAGCAGGCGCTCAAACCGCGCTTCCTCTCCGATAGCGCCATCCGGGCCGTTTCCGCGCGAATTCGCGGCCGAGGCGGCCGATGAGACCCGACTACTGCCCGCTGCGGGAAGCTCGATTACCGCCTTTTGCAGTTGCGGCACGTAGCACACGCCCACGTCGGCGCAGCCCTGGGAGGTAACCGCCAGCGTGAGCCGGTCAGCGGACGCGCTGCGCGTGATCGGCAGGCGAATCCGCAGCTCCTTGCGATAGGTCTCGACTTTTCCGAAAAATTCATCGTTGTGGATGTCGCCCGGGGGGAACTGCGCCGCGCCCAGCGTTATTGTTTCTGGTTCCGCGGCGAACTTGAACTTGTCGCGGTATAAATAATAGCCCTTGGCGATCTGATAGCTGACCTCCAGCGTGTCCGCGTCCAGCGCCCGCGCCGAAAACTTGAATGCCACTTCGGGTGGCAGCAGTTCCTGCGCAGCGGCGATCCCATGCAGGGAAAACGCGAGCAGCAAGGCTAAAATTCGAAACAGGTTGGATCGCATGGCGGGATTATGGGGTCAGGCGGGCGTGTCGGTGCGCGTTTCGGACGCTATCCACTGCAAATAGGCCGGCAGGCCCTGGTTTATTGAGACCGCTATTATCTCCGGGAGTTCATACGGATGGTTGGCGCGGATCGCCGCTTCCAGTTCGGCGTAGCGGTCCCCGGCGGTCTTGATCAGTAGCGGATGCTCTGCGTCGTGCTGGATTTCCCCGCGCCAGCGGTATACCGAGTCGCAGGGCGCGAGAATATTCACGCAGGCGGCCAGGCGCCGCTCTATGAGCAGCGCCGCAAGCTTTTGCGCACTGGCGCGGTCGGGCAGATGGGTAATGACCAGCAGGCCGTTCATGTGTTCAGTCGAAATTCAGTTCGCCACGGATTTCGGCACGCCCTCATACACGCTCGGGTAGCGCAGTCGCACGCCCAGTTCGGCTTTCATGCGCGTATTGACCAGGCGGCGCGATTCGCTCATGAATGACAACAGCCCCGGCGAAATGGCGCCCGCTTCTGCCGCCGCGCGGGTGATCCGCGGCGGCCGGGGCAGACCGGAGCGATCGGCCACCAAATCGAAGTAGTCGCCCATTTTCATCTCGCTGTCGTCAGTCGCATTGTAGATGCGGCCGGCTGCGCCGCGTTCGAGCGCCGTCGCACAGATGCCGGCGAGGTCGTCGGCGTGAATGTGATTGGTATAGACGTCATCCTCGGCGCGCAGCACCGGCGCGCCGCGCTTCAACTGCTCTAGCGGCAGGCGCTCGGCCGCGTAAATCCCGGGCACGCGCAGCACCATCACCGCGACGCCGCTGCGCTGGCCCCAGGCGATGAGCCTGCGCTCCGCATCGGCCCGCCGCGCGCCGCGCGGAGATTGCGGTGCCATCGGCCGGTCTTCGTCCACCCAGGCACCGCCGCAATCGCCGTACACGCCGCTGGTGCTGATGTAGACCAGGCGCTCAGGCGGCCGCGGCGAAAGTGCGGCGATCAGATTGGCGCTGCGCTGGTCACCCTCGCCGCTCTCATCCGGCGGCGCCAGATGCAATACCAGGTCCGCGCCCAGGGCCAGGGGCTGCAGGCTGGCCGGAAGATCCAGGTCGCCCAGGAGCGGGGTCGCGCCCAGGGCGGCAATACGATCGGCCTGGCCGGCAGCGCGCACCAGGCCGAACGCCTGGTAATTGCGCGCGAGTTGCGGCAACGCGCGCAACGCGATATCGCCGCAGCCAACGATGAGCAGCTTCTTCATAGTAAAATTGTACCTGCTCTTAGCACGGCGTATTAGTCCCCGCCGCAAAGCGGATTTTGCGGCGGGCCAATCTAGGGGAGCATGAGGGGAGGTATCCCCTCATATTCAAACAGGTTTTCGACAATGTCCCATCAGGTCACCATCCGCCCTAGCGGCCATAGCTTCCAGGTACAGCCCGAGGAGACCGTGCTGGTCGCCGCCTTGCGCGAAGGTTTCGGCCTCGCCTACGGCTGCCGCAACGGCGCCTGCGGCAGCTGCAAGGGCAAGCTGCTGGAGGGCAAGATCGATTATGGCAAGCATGCCGATACCGCTCTCACCGCCGCCGAGCAGGCGAATGGCCTGGCGCTGTTCTGCGTCGCGCGCCCCTTAAGCGACATCGTCATCGAATGCCGCGAAATCGGGGCGATCAAGGACCAGCAGGTCAAGATCCTGCCCTGCCGCGTGCAGACCATCGACAAGCCCGCGCCGGACGTGGCGGTGATTTCCCTCAAGCTTCCGGCAAACGAGCGCCTGCAATACCTGGCCGGACAATATATCGAGTTCCTGCTCAAGGACGGCAAGCGCCGCAGCTATTCCATGGCCAATGCCCCGCATGAAGACGCGCTGCTGCAGATCCACGTGCGCCATATGGCAGGCGGCCTGTTCACCGACCATGTGTTCGAAAAAATGAAAACGCGCGACATCCTGCGCTTCGAAGGTCCGCACGGCACCTTCTTTCTGCGCGAGGACAGCGAAAAACCGATAGTGCTGCTTGCCAGCGGCACCGGTTTCGCGCCGATCAAGGCGATCGTGGAGCACGCGCTATACAAGGGCATCACGCGGCCCATGACCCTGTACTGGGGCGGCCGCCGCCCGCGCGATCTGTACCTGGACGCGCTCGCCCGAAGCTGGGCCGTGCAGCACCCGCAGTTCCGCTACGTGCCGGTGGTGTCCGACGCCCTGCCGGAGGACGCCTGGACCGGGCGCGCCGGTTTTGTCCATCGCGCCGTCATCGAGGATTTTCCCGATCTCTCCGGGCACCAGGTCTATGCCTGCGGCGCGCCGGTGGTGATAGAAGCGGCGCGGCGCGATTTCAGCGCGCTATGCGCATTGCCGGCGGAAGAGTTTTATGCCGACTCGTTCACTACCGAGGCCGACTTGGCGCAGGTGAAGTGAGCTCGGGCCGGCGCGTTCAATCGCCTTCCCCCAGATAGGCGGCACGCACTTTCGGGTCGTTGAGCAGTTCGCGCGCCGGCCCCGACAGCGTAATCAAGCCGGTTTCCATGACATAGCCGCGACTGCTGACCTCCAGCGCCAGCCTCGCGTTCTGCTCCACCAGAAGTATGGTCACGCCTTCTTTCGCCACCGCAAGTATCGTTTCGAATATCTTCTGCACCAGCAGCGGCGCGAGCCCCATGCTGGGCTCGTCCAGCAACAATAGCTTCGGCCGGCTCATCAGCGCACGGCCGATGGCCAGCATCTGCTGCTCGCCGCCGGAGAGCGTACCGGCCGACTGGCCGCGGCGCTCGGCCAACCGCGGGAACAGGCTGAATACGCGCTCCAGATCCCGCCTCACCGCCGCGGCATCGCTGCGCACATAGGCGCCCATGGCGAGATTTTCCTCGACCGTGAGCTGGCCGAACACGCCGCGCCCCTCGGGCACCAGGGCCAGGCCGCGGCGCACCAGTTCGAACGAGCGCGCACCGCCGATCGGTGCGCCGTCATAGCGGATCGCCTGCGCCGCCACCGGCAACAAACCCGCGATGGCCTTGAGGGTAGTGGTCTTGCCCGCGCCATTGGTGCCTATCAGGCACACCAGCTCGCCTTTGGCAACGCTGAGATCTATACCCTTGACCGCCTTGATGCCGCCGTAGGAAATCTCGAGGTGGTCAAGCTCCAACAGGTTCATGCGCCGCCGCCTCCGATCGATTGCCGCGTTTCGAACATCGGCATTGTCGGCGTCAGGCGGCCATCGCGGTCGGTCGCATCCCCATCCTGCGGCTGGGGCCCCTGCTCTATGCTCATGCCGCCCCCAGATACGCCTCGATGACGCGCGGATCGCGCTGCACCTCGCGCGGCGGGCCTTCGGCGATTCTTCGTCCGTAGTCGAGCACCAGCACGCGGTCGCACAGTCCCATCACCAGTTTCATATCATGCTCGATCAACAGGATGGTGGTGCCGTCGGCGCGCACGCGCTGCAGCAGTTTCTTCAACTCCAGCGTTTCGGTGGCGTTCATGCCGGCGGCCGGCTCGTCCAGCGCCAGCAGTTGCGGTTCGGTGGCGAGGGCGCGCGCGATCTCCAACCGCCGCTGGTCACCATAGGGCAGCTGCCGGGACACATCGTTGGCGCGCGCGGCAATGCCCACATAGCCGAGCAGTTCCAGCGCGCGCCGTTCGATCTGCAACTCCTCCTCCAGCGTGGCGCGCGTGCGCAGCATTGCGCCGAACACGCCGGCGCGCGTGCGCACGTGGCGCCCTATCATCACGTTGTCCAGCGCGGAGAGATTGCCGAACAGGCGGATATTCTGGAATGTGCGCGCGATGCCGCGCGCCGCAATCTGATCCGGCCGCAAGCCCGCGAGCGGCGCACCGGCGAAAGTGAAGCCTCCCGCGTCACAGGGGTAGATGCCGGTGAGCGTGTTGAACAGCGTGGTCTTGCCCGCGCCGTTGGGGCCGATCAGGCCGTAGATCTCGCCGCGACGTATGCTGAACCCGACTTCGGCCAGCGCCAGCACGCCGCCGAAGCGCTTGTCCAGGCCGGCGCACTCGAGCAGGGCGCTGCTCACGCGGCAGCCCCCTCATCCGGTTTCGCCAGCTCGCGTTTTCTGACCGCCGAGGGCAGCAGTCCCGCCGGCCGGTACAGCATCATCAGCACCAGGGCCAGCCCGAACAGCAGCATGCGAATCACTTCGGGTTCTACGATCGATCTGCCGAACAGCGATTTCTGCAGCGGCTCGACCGTATAGCGCAGCAATTCAGGCACGAAAGAAAGCAGCACCGCGCCCAATACCACCCCCCAGATATTGCCCATGCCGCCCAGTACCACCATGGACAACACCATAACGGATTCGACCAGAACGAAGCTCTCCGGGCTGATGAAACCCTGGATGGCGGCAAACATGCCGCCGGCGATGCCGCCGAACGAGGCGCCCATGGCGAACGCGAGCAGCTTGATGCGGGTGGTGTTGATGCCCATCGCCCGTGCCGCGGTTTCATCCTCGCGTATCGCCTCCCAGGCGCGGCCGATGCGCGAGTGCTGCAGCCGCAGGTTGACCACGATGGCGAGCAGCAGCAGGGCCAGCAGGATGTAGTAGTACTTGATCGGCCCGGAAAATGCGATGCCGAGCAGGGTCTCGCTGCGGCTGAAACTGAAGGAGCCGAAACTGAACGGGTCGATGCGCGAAATGCCCTGCGGGCCGTTGGTGATGTTGACCGGCTGCGACAGGTTGTTAAGGAAGATACGCACGATCTCGCCGAAGCCCAGGGTAACGATGGCGAGGTAGTCGCCGCGCAATTTGAGCGTTGGCGCGCCCAACAGCACGCCGAACAGGCAGGCGACCAGCGCGCCTATCGGCAGAATCACCCAGAACGGCAGGTGCAGGGCGAAATGCGGCGACGCAAGCAGGGCGTAAGCGTAGGCCCCCACCGCGTAGAAGGCGATGTATCCCAGGTCGAGCAGCCCGGCGAAGCCGACGACGATGTTCAGGCCGAGCGACAAGAACACGAACAGAATGGCGAGATTGGCAATGCGCACCCATGCGGTTCCCGCCGACGCGAGCGCGAACGGCAGCCCGATCAAGGCGATCGCGATCAGCGCCACGCCCAGCCACTTGGCGCGCGGATTGGAGAACAGGTTCATGTTCCGCATCGCGTCTCGCCTGCCGCGTGTCGCACCGTGCGCCTCAAGCGCGGTCTCCGACCCGCTCTCCGAGCAATCCGGAGGGCCGGAACACCAGCACACCGATCAGCACCAAAAAAGCAAACACGTCCTGGTAATTGCTACCGAAAACATTATTCGTCAGGTCGCCGATATAACCCGCGCCCAGGGCTTCGACGATGCCAAGCAGGATGCCGCCCAGCATCGCACCGGCAAGGTTGCCGATGCCGCCCAGCACGGCCGCGGAGAAGGCTTTCATGCCCAGCAGCGAACCCATGCTGTAGTGGGCAATGCCGTAATAGGTGCCGACCATGACGCCGGCGACCGCCGCCAGCGCCGCGCCGACAATGAAGGTGAAGGCGATGACGCGGTCGATGTCGATGCCCATCAGGCCGGCCACCTGCGGGTTCTGCGAGGTCGCGCGCATGGCGATGCCGAGCTTGGTGCGATACACCATCAGCGTCAAACCGGCCATCATCAGCACCGAGGTCACGATAATGGCGATCTGCACCCCGGTGATAATCGCTCCGCCGATGTTGTAGCTGGTGAGCGGTATGATTTGCGGAAAAGCCAGCGGGTTGCGGCTCCACACCAGCAGAGCCACATGCTGCAGGATGATGGAGATGCCGATGGCGGTGATCAGCGGCGCGAGTCGCGGCGCGTTGCGCAACGGCCGGTAAGCGATGCGCTCCATGGCAAAGCCAACCAGCATGCAGGCGGGGACCGCCGCGAGTATTCCCGCGACGACGATCAGCAGCGGCGGCAGAGCGGTACCCGCGAGCGCGCCGATCACCGAGAATGCGACCATGGCGCCTATCATCACCAGCTCGCCATGCGCGAAATTGATCAGCTGGATGATGCCGTACACCATGGTGTAGCCCAGCGCGACGATAGCGTAGACGCTGCCCAGGGTGAGGCCATTGATGATCTGCTGTAGAAAGATGTCCATGCCTGACCGGATTTAATCGCAAAGGCGCAAGGAACGCAAAGCGATTCTGCTTAGGCACGCGGCTGGAAGGCGAAGCTAGTGCGCCTATGCCTTGGCACGCCGCGCATCGCGAGGCACGAGCCTTCTACAGCCCGCGCTAGGGGCACGCGCGGGCAGTCCCATTGAAAACGGCGCCCTAGGGCGCCGTTCTTACTGCAGGATGCGTAAGTAAGACCGCTCGCTGCCTATTTCTTCACCGCTTCCGCCGGTTTCGCCGGTTCCGCCGCGGCTTTGGGCGCCTCGGCCGGCTTCGCCGCTTCAGCAGCGGGTGCCGCAGGCGCCGCCGCAGCTTCGGCCGCTTTGATGAAGTCCTCGAACTTGGTGGTCTTGCCGCTCTTGATGACCGCAATCGGTTCGATCTTTCCGCCTTTCATGGTAAAGATCGTCATCTCCGCGTCCTTGCGGTCGCCTTTTTCGTCGAACTCGATTTTGCCGCTCGCGCCGTCATAGCTGATTTTCGCCAGTTCGGGCAGGTACTTCGCTGGATCGGGTGAGTCGGCTTTTTTCATCGCCGCGATCAGCAGGTTGGCCGCATCGTAGGTGAACGGCGCGTACAGGATCGGATCGATCTTGAACTTGGCCTTGTAGGCGTCGAGGAACTTCTTGTTCGCGGCCTGGACCGGGAGCCCGGCCTGCGAGCACAGCAACCCCTCCGAGGCATCGCCGGCCAGCTCTTTCATCTTGTCGGTGCAAGCGCCGTCGCCAAACGCGAACACCGCCTTGATGCCGAGCTCGCGCCCTTGTTTCATCAGCGGGCCGCCGGTCGCATCCATGCCACCGTAGAACACCGCATCCGGTTTCTTGCCTTTGATCTTGGTCAGGATCGCTTTGAAATCGGCAGTCTTGTCGGTTCCTTTTTCGCGCGGCAGCACTTTTACGCCGGCGGCTTTCAGGGTCTTCTCGACCTCGTTGGCCAGGCCCTCGCCATAGGCGGTCGCGTCGTCGATCACCGCCACGGTCTTGGGCTTGACCTCGCTGGCCAGATAGCTCGCGATCGCCGGCCCCTGCTGGTCGTCGCGCCCCACCACGCGGAACACGTTCTTGAAGCCCTGCTCGGTCAGCTGGGGATTGGTGGCCGAACCGCTGATCATCGGAATGCCCGCCTGGTTGTAGATCGCCGAGGCCGGGATGGTCACGCCGGAGTTCAGATGGCCGACGACCCCTGCAACCTTGGCGTCCACCAGCTTCTGCGCCACCGTGGTGCCAACCTTGGGATCGGCTTGGTCGTCCTCGGTGATCAATTCCAGTTTGACCACCTTGCCGCCCAGCTTCAATCCCTGGGCATTGGCTTCGTCAACCGCCAAACGCGCGCCGTTTTCGTTGTCCTTGCCCAAATGCGCGATCCCGCCGGTGAGCGGGCCGACATGGCCGAGCTTCACCGCCATGGGCGGCGGCGGGGGGGGCGGAGCCGCGACTGCAGGTTCCGGTTTTTTCTCTTCGCCGCAACCGGCGAAAGTGAGCGCCGCGACTGCGGCGAATATGGCGAGGCTAAACCGCGTGCGTTGCATGGTCATCTCCGTGAAAAAGTCGAAACATTCTAAGAGTCTATTACAAAATGAGGGGATATCCCCTACGGGGACTACCTTCGGGGCGTCTCCCCTCATACTCCCCTAAGTTATAGGCCATTTCGGTAATTCTGAAATGGCCTATAACACTGCGCGGCCAATTCCCTGCTGCACCAGACGCAGCAGGACCGCCCCGTGGCCGCCCCCAGTCTCCCCCAGTCTAACCGGACAGCGGGACTACTTCTTAAGCGACAGCACCCATTTCACCAACGCCTTGACATCGGCGTCAGGTACGGTCGAATTGGGCGGCATCGGAATCTGGCCCCAGGCGCCCGTGCCGCCGTTTTTCACTTTGGCGACGAGTTTGGCCTCGGCACCCGCGTCGCCCTTGTACTTGGCGGCGATGTCCCTATAGCCCGGGCCGACCAGTTTCTTGTCCACGGCATGGCAGGCGAGGCAATTATATTTCTTTGCCAGAGCTTCCGAAGCGAGGGCATTGCCGGCGCCGACAAGCAGCGTGACCGAAACCAGAATAGAGGCAGATGTAGCTGATTTTTTCACTGAGGCTCCTTGGGAAAGTGTCGGTATGCCAAGCTGCGGCATGCTACCGGAAATTGTCTGACTTGAGTACACCCAACAGGTGTTCCAGCGTGTCCACGGGTGCAAGGCAGGTAACGCCCTGGCATACCCAGGCGTTGACACGCCCCGGCACGGCGGGTTTGGCCAGCGGCGACGGCAGGCCCTCGATTTCGGGTGCCAGCGCGAGGATCAGCGTGGCCGGCAGATAAGCCTGATCCAGGACCCGCCGCCATTCGCGCATTTGCACCTCAGGCCCGCGCAGCACGACCACCCTGGGCGGCGCTATCGCCTCCTCCAGAGCCATCAGCAGACTGGCATAACCATGGGGATGTTGCATTAGTTCGGGATAAAACAACTGCAGCGTGCGCTCGGCGGCGGCCAGGTAACGCGGCTCCCCGGTAATATGCCCCAGCCGCTGCAGGGCGAATGCCGCTACCCCGTTGCCCGAGGGCGTGGCGCTGTCGTAACCCGGTTTGGGCCGGTAGATCAACTTTTCGTGATCGTGGCTGGTAAAAAAGAACCCTCCCGGCTCGGGATCATAAAACTGCTCCAACAGCGCCGCGGCCACCTTCTCGGCGAACTCCAGGTCGCTGCGGTGAAAATCGGTCTGCATGAGTTCGATCAAGGCGGCGAGCAAATAGGCGTAATCGTCCAGATAGGCGTTCAGATGCGCGCGGCCGTCCTTGCAGGTGGCAAGCAGGCGCGCGCGCTGCGCACCGGTTTCCTCCTGCCACAGCGTGCCGCGAATGAATTCCAGGGCGGCGCGCGCCGAGGCCAGCCACCCGGGGCGCCCGAACACCCGCGCCGCGCGCGCCATGCCGGCTATCATCAGCGCGTTCCAGCTGGTCAGGATTTTCTCGTCGCGCCCGGGCCGGATGCGCTCATCGCGCGCCGCCAGCAGCTTGGCGCGCGCGCTGGCCAGGAGGGCGCCGCATTCCTGCGCCGGCCTGCGCAAGATGGCGGCGACCGCGTCGAGGTCGCGCGCCGCGTGCAAATGCCATTGCGTACCCTCGAAATTCGCCGCTTGGTCGAGTCCGTAGAACGGCGCGCACACGGCGTATTCGGCATCGCTCAACAGCGCGCGCGCCTGTTGCGGCGTCCAGACGTAGAACTTGCCTTCCTCATGCTCCGAGTCCGCATCCAGGCTGGAGTAATAGCCGCCCGCGGGCGCTTGCATTTCGCGCATCGTCCAGGCGGCGGTCTCCTCCACCACTTCGGCGAATCGCGGATCGCGCGTCAGCGCCCAGGCGTCGCTGTAGCGCGCCAGCAGGGGCCCGTTGTCATACAGCATTTTCTCGAAGTGCGGAATCAGCCAGTGCGCATCCACGCTATAGCGGCAGAAGCCGCCCCCCAGCTGATCGTAGATGCCGCCGGCTGCCATATTACCCAGGGTGTGGAGCGCCATGTTGAGCGGGTCGTGCTGCTGCGCCCCACCCGCGGCGTGGCGGCGCAGGCATAGCTCGAGGTCGGTTGGATGCGGGAACTTAGGCGCCGCGCCAAAGCCGCCGTAGCGCGCATCGAAACTTGCCGCCAGATGTTCCACAGCGCCATCGATCGAAGCGGCGGAGATTTCCGGCTGCAACGCGGCGCCCGCGGGCTGCAGGCGCGCCAGGCCCGAGACTATCGCCTTGCCCTGCTGCGCTATCTGCTCCCGTTCGGCGCGGTAGAACTGCGCCACGCGCAGGAGCAGATCGGCGAACCCGGGCAGACCATAGCGCGGCGTCTTGGGGAAATACGTGCCGCCGAAAAACGGCTCCTGCCCCGGCGTCAGGAACATGGTGAGCGGCCAGCCGCCGGAGCGCTGGCTCATCATCTGGTGCGCCAGCTGGTAGATCTGGTCCAGGTCCGGCCGCTCCTCGCGGTCGACCTTGATGTTGATGAAATGCCGGTTCATCAGCGCCGCCACTTCGGCGTCCTCGAAGGACTCGTGCGCCATCACGTGGCACCAGTGGCAGGCGGAGTAGCCGACCGAAAGCAGGATGGGTTTATCCTGCGCGCGCGCCTCCCGCAGGGCTTCCTCGCCCCAGGCATACCAGTCCACCGGATTGCCGGCGTGCTGCTGCAGATAGGGGCTGGTCTCGTGGGCTAGGCGGTTGGGCATGGTGTCTATAGGCCGCGACTTAAACCGCGCCTACCTGTTGTTGCAGGGTTGCGATGTTGCGCGGACGAGAAACCGTCCGCGCGGATCGTCGATTGCGCACGGATGAAAAGCACATCCGTGCGCAATCGACGATCTTGTATAAAAACTACCCTAAACCGCCCTTGTTTTTATTCATAACCGTGTTTTTGGTACGGATGTGCTTTTTATCCGTACCAAAAACATGGTTGGCGCGCGTAGCGCGCAGGTCTTACGAAAACCCGCGCGAACGGAAAATCCGTCCGGGCAGGCCGGCTCTACAAATCCCCGTCAGTGATCGCACCCACGCTCGCGGTCGAAACCAGTTTCATGTACTTGGCGAGCAGACCGCGGGTGTAGCGCGGCTTGGGTGCCTTCCATTTCTTGCGCCGTGCGGCGAGTTCCTTGGCGCTGACGTTTACCTGGATCAGGCGCTTTTTCGCGTCGATGGTGATGGAGTCGCCTTCCTTGACGAGCGCAATCGGCCCGCCGACGTAAGCTTCGGGCGCGACGTGGCCCACCACCATGCCCCAGGTGCCGCCGGAGAAACGGCCGTCGGTGATCAAGCCCACCGATTCGCCCAGACCCTGGCCGATCAGCGCCGAAGTCGGCGCCAGCATTTCCTGCATCCCGGGCCCGCCTTTCGGCCCCTCGTAGCGGATCACGACGACATCGCCGGGCTTGATGCGCTTTGCCATGATCGCGTCCATGCACTTGGGCTCGGAATCGAACACGCGCGCCGGACCGGTGATGGACGGATTCTTCAGCCCGGTGATCTTGGCCACGCAACCTTCGGGCGCGAGATTGCCCTTGAGGATGGCGAGATGGCCCTGCGCATACATCGGTTTGTCCCAGGGACGGATCACGTCCTGGTCTTTGCGCGGCGCATCCGGAATCGCCGCCAGTTCCTCGGCGATGGTGCGGCCGGTAATGGTCAGGCACTCGCCATGCAGCTGCCCGTTCACGAGCAGCATTTTGAGCACCTGCGGCACGCCGCCGGCGCGGTGGAAATCCACGGCGACATACTGACCCGACGGCTTCAGATCGCACAGCACCGGGACTTTGCGCCGCACGCGCTCGAAGTCGTCGATGCTCCACTTCACCCCCGCCGCCGAGGCGATCGCGAGGTAATGCAACACCGCGTTGGTCGAGCCACCGGTGGCCATCACCAGGCTGATCGCGTTTTCGATCGATTTGCGCGTGATGATCTGCCGCGGCAGGATCTGCTTGCGAATGGCGTTGACCAGCACTGCGGCGGACTCGGACGCGGACACGGCTTTCTCCGCATCGGGCGAGGCCATTTGCGACGAACCCATCAGACTCATGCCTAGCGCCTCGAACGAAGACGACATGGTATTGGCGGTGAACATGCCGCCGCAGGCACCCACGGTGGGGCAGGCGTTCTTCTCGATGCCGACGAAATCGTCCTTGCTCATCTTGCCGGCGGCGTAGGCGCCGACCGCCTCGAACGCGCTGACGATGGTGAGGTCCTGGCCTTTCCACTTGCCCGGTTTGATGGTTCCGGCATAGACATAAATGCCGGGCACGTTCATGCGCGCGATCGCCATCATGCCGCCAGGCATGTTCTTGTCGCAGCCGCCGCATACCAGCACGCCGTCCATGGCCTGGCCGTTGACCGAGGTTTCGATGCAGTCGGCGATCACTTCGCGCGAGACCAGGCTGTATTTCATCGCGTCCGTGCCCATGCCGATGCCGTCGGTGATGGTCGGCACGCCGAACACCTGCGGTTTGGCGCCCGCGGCCTCGAGCGCCGCCATGGCGCGGTCCACCAGCGGCTGGATCCCGGCATTGCAGGGATTCATCGTCGAATGGCCGTTGGCCACGCCGACGATGGGCTTGTCGAAATCGCCGTCGCGAAAGCCCACGGCGCGCAGCATGGCGCGGTTGGGCGAGCGGGCCACGCCCTGGGTAATGAGGCTGCTTCTGCGGTTATCCGCCATGACATTCTCCTTTGCTTTTCATGTTGCTATATTTTCGTCGAAGGCCGAGACGATAGCACCGGCTCGGGCTTGAGACAACCGAGCGTGGCTCCACCCGCCACCAGGACGAAACCGACGACATCATAGGCGAACAAGCGCTCGCCGATGAACCAGGCAGCGAACAAGGCGGAGAACACCGGCATCAGATGGATCAGGATGCCGGCGCGCACCGCGCCTACGCGCTCGACGCCATAGCCGAACAGGGCCGTCGAGACCAGGGTGGCGAACGCGCCAATATAGAGCAGCCCGAGCAGTTCACGCGCCCCCAAATGCACGCCGCCCGCCTGCGCCCATTGCAGCGCGGCGAACGGCAGGGTCAGCAACTCGCCCATCAAGGCCATCACGAACACAAAAGCGAACAGCGACAGAGACTGCGGCCGGTCCTGCAGCCCCAGGGTATAGATCGCCCATACCACCATCGCGACCAACATCAGCAGGTCGCCGGGGTTGAATTGCAGTTGCAGCAGCGCGCGCAGGTCGCCATGGGCGAGAATCAGGAGCACGCCCGCGAGCGAGATAGTGAGCCCGATGCCTTCCAGCCGGCGCGGCCGGCGCGCGTGCCAGCCCCAGCTGATCAGTATGATCAGCACCGGGATGGTCGAATTGAGCAGGCCCAGATGAATCGCGGTGCTCGACGCCAGGCCGGTATAGACCAGGGCGCTTTGCGGCGCGCCCCCGACCAGCGTCAGGAACAACAGACGCTTCCAGTCGCGGCGCAGGGCGTGCACGATCTCGCGCCGCTCGCTCCACACCAGCGGCAGCAGTACGGCGAAAGCGACGCCCCAGCGCGCCGCCGCCATGACCACCGGCGGGATGGTGTCCATCAGCGCACGCGACACGACCCCGATGCTGCCCCACAGGGCGGTGGTGCAGATCAAGGCCAGATAGGCGAGGGCGCGGGGAGAAACCAGGGTGGAAGGCATGGTCGGGCGGCCGGCATTGACGCCGCTGTGATGCGCGGCGCCAATACGCTTTACAATGTGTGTTGCATTCTAACCCCCCGCGGGCGCTGAACAGGCTCCATGTTGATCCATCCCCAGATCGATCCGATCGCGATCGGCAGCCGATTAAGAGCGGCCACGACATACTTCTCGGGCAAAGCGCACCTATGCTGATTCATCCCCAGATCGACCCTGTCGCGATCGCGTTGGGCCCGCTGGCCGTGCGCTGGTACGGCCTGATGTACCTGCTGGGCTTCGGCATCGCCTTCCTGCTCGCCCGCAGCCGCATCAAGCGGGGAATGAGCGGAAATATCTCTTACGCGGTATTCGACGACCTGTTTTTTTTCAGCGTGCTGGGCGTGGTCCTCGGCGGTCGCCTGGGCTATGTGCTGTTCTACAAGCCGGTCTATTATCTTTCGCACCCCCTGGAAATCCTGTCGGTATGGCAGGGGGGGATGTCTTTCCACGGCGGATTTCTGGGCGTGATTATCGCCATGCTCTACATCGCACGCAAGCACCGCATCCGCTGGCTTGCGATTACCGATTTCATCGCGCCGCTGGTTCCGCCCGCGCTGGCCGCGGGCCGCATCGGCAATTTCATCAACGGCGAACTCTGGGGGCGGGTTACCGACGTGCCCTGGGGGATGGTATTCCGCGGCGCAGGTGCGTTGCCGCGTCATCCTTCGCAGCTGTACCAGTTCGCCCTCGAGGGCGTGCTGCTGTTTGTCATCCTGTGGTGGTATTCGGCCCGTCCGCGTCCAATGGGCGCGGTATCGGCGATGTTCCTGATCGGCTATGGCGCGCTGCGTTTTTGCGCCGAGTTCTTTCGCGAACCCGATGATTTTCTCGGCCTTCTGGCGTTCAGCCTTTCCATGGGACAGTGGCTCTCCCTGCCGATGATCATCGCCGGCATCGCCATGCTCGCCTGGGCCGGGCGAAAGGTGTAGTCTATTTGCAAGGGGGTAACCATGGACGATGAAGACGAAGTGCTAAACGCAGCACTGCGGCAGCGCATCAGCGAGCTCAGGACGGAGCACGATGACCTCGACGACGCCATTGCGCGCCTGGCGGATAATCCTTTGCCCGACCAGCTGCGCCTGCAGCGCCTGAAAAAACGCAAGTTGCTGCTGAAAGACCAGCTTACGCACCTCGAGCGGCAGCTCGATCCGGACGTGCTGGCTTAGGATCTGTAGCAAAAAGGGGGCATCCCTCTTTCCGGCTGGTGTCAGCAGGAAGCCGGTTATTGGTCCGTGTATTGAATTTTTCCGTAAATTTCCATGTCTATGCGCATATAATGCGCATTGGAGGTGCCCAGTGAAATTCACCTACAACACGGAAGCACGGAAACGCCCGGTAAACCTGACTCTAAATGAAGACTTGGTCGTTCAAGCGCGTGTTTTGACTGACAACCTCTCCGGGGTGGTCGAATCGCTGCTCGCCGACTATGTCGAGCGCGAACGTCAGCGGCGGATTGCCGAGGCCAGGACTATTGAAGCAACCATGGCCATTTGGAATGACTTCAACGCCAAGCATGGTTCGTTCGCTGACGAGTATTCACCCCTTTGACCCGCGGCCATGGCGCAATTCGACGTTCATCGGAATACGGGAAAGCATCGGGACGACATCCCCTATGTGGTGCTGGTCCAGTCATCCTTGTATGACAGTTACCGTCGCCGGGTCGTTGTTCCGTTGGTGCGAAAGTCAGCGCTCGGAAAAATAGATAACCCACGATTCAATCCGCCCTTCAAGATCGAGAATGTTCAGGTCATCCTGCATCCGCTGGAAATAGTCTCGGTTCCAAACGAGCAACTGGGCGAATTCGTGAAATCCCTGGGCGAGGAAGGCAGCCGCATCATGGACGCCCTGGACGAATTGCTCACGCAAGCCTGGGGATAGGCGCTAGTCCGACAGCCGGAGCTTCGCCATACTCCGGCAATGGCCGCCTGGATTTCTGTGCAAACCAAAACGGAAGGCCGGATAAGCGCACAGCTATCCGGTTATTTTCTCCGGTGCCCAATACCTGCAATCCGTCCTACTTTCACCACGCTGGCCGGCGAGTCGGGGCGCCGCAAGGCCAAGTCAGCAATCGCCACCCGATCAGCCAGCGTGACTGACCGCCTCTACCAGGTCGTGCTGACCTTCAGTTGCGCTTGCCCGACAGCAGTCCGGGCTTGAGCCCGGTCGCCACGCTCGCGTTCTCCAAGCGCAGGAAAGTGGCATAGCCTTCGGGCGCAACCGCAAACCCATAGGACAGCCGGCCTTTCAGGCGCACCGCCTGCGGACTGAACAAACCTGCGCCGGGAACGAAACCGGGCAGATGCACATAGGCCACCGGTTTCTCGGCGCAATCGGGGCATACGCCCGCCTCGCCCGCCAGGGTGATTTGCCGCTCGTCGCTGTGCATGGCGACGAGATAGCCGCGCAACTCGACCGCCTCGCCTGAAAGCGCTTCGGCGCGCTTGCTGAACGTCATGCGTTCCGTGCCGATGTGGTCGAACAGGTCGCGAAAGGAGATGGTCTGCATGCTCCGGCTCGTCAGGTTTATCGCAGCAAAGCCGCGTTCAGCCGGCTGCGCGCAGAATCAGCAAAATGCCGTTGGCGAGCAGCAGCACGGCCACCACGCGCAGAACAAACTCGCGTGTCACGCGCTTGAATGCCCAGGATGCGAGGCCGAGGCCGGCCATCGCTGCCGGCACCGCGAGTGCTGCCGCCACCCAGACCTCGGACTTGAGCAGCAATCCGGTGATGACGAAGGCGGCGACGCGCATGCCGATACTGAACACCGTGGTGAGCGTGATGGTGGCGCGGAACTGCTCTTTCGTAAGCGGCCGGTGCGACAGGTAAATCGCATAGGGCGGTCCGCCCGCGCCGAACAAGGTACTGGTGATGCCGCCCGAAAAACCGGCCAGATAGGCCCAGTGCCGGTTCACCATGGTCGCGCCCGGCCGTGAGAGCAGGGAATAGACGGCATAGAGCAGCACGAACAGTCCGAGCGCCAGCATGGCTCCGGCGCGCGGCAGGTTCACCAGCACAGTGACGCCGATGACCGTGCCGACCAAGATGAACGGCACCATGCGCATGATTTCGGGTTTCACCGCGTCCTTGGGCTTCTGCAGTCCGATACGCAGCGCGCTGGCGAAATCCACCAGCGAGAATACCGCCAGCGCGAACGGCAGCGGCACGAAATGGGTGGCCAGCGGGATGGTGACCAGGGCCGAGCCAAAGCCGGTCATGCCGTAGACCAGCGCGCCGAGAAAGCCAATTGCGGCGATTAAAGGCAGGAGCCAAAGCTCATCTGGCATCGGCAAATTCGCGCTCAGCGTTCCGCGGGCGCGGCCAGCGCCCGCGCCAGCACCTGTGCCACGTGCACGGCTTCGCGCGGCGCAAGTGGCGCAGTAGCGCCTTCCCTGGTCTTCAAACCATCGTGTATCTGATGCCTGCAGCTGGTGCCGTCGGCGACCAGCAGCGTATCCGCATCGGCTTTGCGCAGCGCGGGCAGCAGCGTCGCTTCGGCCATGTTCATCGAAACTTCGTAGTGATCTGCGTCGTAACCGAAGGCTCCGGCCATGCCGCAGCAGCCGGATTCCACGGTTTCCACTTTCAACTCCGGAATCAGGCGCAGCACCTGCTCCACCGCAGACATGGCGCCGAAGGCTTTCTGGTGGCAATGGCCGTGCAGCAGGGCTTTTTTCTGCGGCAGGGCCTGCAGCCTCAGCTTCAACCGGCCGGACTGGTGTTCGGCGGCGAGGAATTCCTCGAACAGCACGGCCCGCGCCGCGAGCGCGTCGGACTCGGCGCCCGGCAGCATGGACTTGAATTCGTCGCGCAGGGTATACAGGCAGGAAGGTTCCAGCCCGATGACAGGCAGGCCGCGCGCCACGTAAGGCCGCAGCGCGTTCAGGGTGCGCCTTGCCTCGGCCCGGGCCTCGTCGACCAGACCGCTGGCGAGGAAAGTGCGGCCGCAACACAAGGGGCGTGCTGGTTCGTCGTCGCCGGCCGCGCGCGCGAGATGCACCCGATAACCGGCAGCCTCGAGCACCGCAAGAGCTGCGCGCGCGTTGTCGGGCTCGAAGTAATTGTTGAAGGTGTCGACCAGCAGCACGACTTCTTTCGTCGCATTGGCGTCGGAGGAAATCCCCCCTGTCCCCCCTTTTTCAAAGGGGGGGACCTGATCGACGCTGCTCGCCTCTCCCCCCTTCGCCGAAGGGGGGCTGGGGGGGATTTTGCTGAAATAATCGCCGCGCCACTTGGGCAAAGTGCGCTTCGCAGACAGGCCCAACAGCAATTCGCTGATTCCGGCCAGCCCGGGGATGGCGCCGCGCAGGTTGGCCAGCCCGGGAAAGCGCGCGGCCCAAGGCGCGTAGCGCGGCAACCAGGCGATCAATCTGTCCTTGAGCGAAATGCCGTGACGTTTCTGGTAGTGATGCAGAAACTCGATTTTCATTTTCGCCATGTCGACGCCGGTGGGGCATTCGCGCTTGCAGCCCTTGCAGCTCACGCACAGATCCATGGCCTCGTGCATCGCCTCCGAGGTAAACGCGTCGGAACCCAATTGTCCGGAGAGCGCGAGGCGCAGGGTGTTGGCGCGGCCGCGGGTGAGATCGCGCTCGTTCCCCGTGGCGCGGTAGGACGGGCACATGGTGCCGGCGTCGAACTTGCGGCAATGGCCGTTGTTGTTGCACATTTCCACCGCCGCGATGAACCCGCTGCCGGCGGCGCCGGATGCGTTCCACTCGCTCCAATCCAGGGCGGTCTCGAGTTGCTGCGCGGCATAACCGGGTTTGAACCGGAACAGGCTGCGGTCGTCCTGCCTGGTCCCGCGTACGATCTTGCCCGGGTTCATCAGGCCGCGCGGATCGAACAAATCCTTGATTTCCTCCAGCGCGCGCGTCAGGCGTGCGCCTATGATGGGCTCGATCCACTCGGTGCGCGCGAGGCCGTCGCCGTGTTCTCCCGAGTAAGCCGCGCCCTTGTAGCTCCTTACCAGCTCGCACGCCTCCTCGGCGATGGCGCGCATTTGCTGCGCGCCGCCTTGCTTCATATTGAGCACCGGGCGCACGTGCAGCGTGCCCACCGAGGCGTGCGCGTACCAGGTGCCGCGCGTGCCGTGCCGGGCGAACACCTGGGTCAGCTTGTCGGTGTATTCGGCCAGGTGTTCCAGGGGCACGGCGCAGTCCTCGATGAAGGACACCGGTTTGCCCTCGCCTTTCATCGACATCATGATGTTGAGGCCGGCCTTTCTCACCTCCCACACCTGCTTCTGCAGGCCCGGGTCGAGAATCTCGACCACGCCGCCCGGAAAGCCGAGATCGGCCATCAATTCCACCAACTGCCTGAGCTTGGCGAGCTGTTCGTCGCGATCCTCGCCGGCGAACTCGACCAGCAGGATCGCGTCCGGATCGCCCTGGATGAAGCGCTGGACGACGGGTTTGAACGCGGCATTGCCGCGCGCGAGTTCGATCATCGTGCGGTCCACCAGTTCCACCGCGGTGGGCGCCAGCTTGACGATGTGCTGCGGCGCCTGCATCGATTCGCGGAAAGTCGGAAAGTGGCACACGCCCAGCGTCTTGTGCTGCGGCAAGGGCGCGAGATCCAGATGCAGGCGCCGCGAATAGGCGAGTGTGCCTTCCGAACCGACCAGGAGATGGGCGAGGTTATGCGCGCGCAGCGCCCCTTCCGCGCCGGGTTGCACCATGTCGATGTTATAACCCTGGACCCGACGCTGCACCTTGGGCCAGCGCGCCTCGATCTCCGCGGCCTCGCGCCGCACCACGGCATGCACACGCGCTATCAGCGCCTGATAGGCCTGCGTCCCGCCCGCGAGCTCGTCACTCTTGCCGAAGTGGAACTCGGACCCGTCGGCCAGCAGCGCATCGATGCCGCGCACGTTGTGCACCATGTTGCCGTAGCGTATCGAACGCGAGCCGCAGGAGTTGTTTCCCGCCATGCCGCCCAGGGTCGCCTGCGCGCTGGTGGATACATCCACCGGAAACCACAGGCCGTGCGGCTTCAGATAAGCATTGAGCTGGTCCAGCACCACGCCCGGCTGGACCACCACCGTGCGCTCGTCTTTATCGAAGGCAAGGACCTGATTCAGGTATTTGGAATTGTCGATGACCAGGGCCGCGCCCACGGTCTGGCCGCACTGGGAGGTGCCGCCGCCGCGCGGCAGGATGGGCACACCCTGGTCGGCGGCGATCTGGATCGCGATGCGCGCGTCCTCTTCGGTCCGCGGCACCACCACGCCCACCGGTTCGATCTGGTAAATCGACGCGTCGGTGGAATAGCGGCCGCGGCTGGCGGCATCGAACAGGACCTCGCCCCGGAGTTCGCGCCGCAAGCGCGCGGCAAGCGCGCCGTCGCCTGTGCGCGGATGCAGCGTGACGGTCGCCACCTGCCCGGGTGCTCGATCCATGGGATGCCGAACGCGGATGAACTGCGCGGCTTAGGCGACTGCTGCTTCGGCCTGTCGCATGGCCTCTAGCAACGCAGCCGGCCCCTGCGCGCCGGACACCGCGAGTTTGCCGTTGAATATGAAAAAAGGCACGCCTTCGACGCCGATGGCGCGCGCGCGCTGGTCTTCCAGTTCCACCGCCCGGCGCGATTGCGGATCGGCCAGGCAGCGCTCGGCCTGCGCCCGGTCCAGCCCGGCGGCGGCTGCGATCGCGACCAGATTTTCCGGCTTGGTGAGATCCACCCCGTCGAGGAAGTAGGCTTTGAGAAAAGCCTCCTTGACCCTGTCCTGCAGACCGTCGGCCGGCTGCCCCGCCGCACCCGCCAGCGCAATCAGGCTGTGCGCCGCGACGGTGTTGGGCTGGCGCGCGATCCGGTCGAAGGCGAACGCTATGCCGTATTCGGTGCCGACGCCGGCCACGCGCGCATAAATGTCCTTCGCCCGCGCGGCGCCGAATTTCTGCACCACGTAGTCCTGTCGGCTCATACCCTCCGCAGGCAGTTGCGGATTGAGTTGAAACGGCTTCCAGGCGATGCTGGGCCGGTCGGCGCCGGGATTCTGCGCGGCGTACAACGCGAGCGCCGCCTCGATCTGGCGCTTGCCGATGTAGCACCAGGGACAAACTACGTCGGAAATAATGTCGATGTTCAAATGGGTCTCCTTGCGGCTCTCCAGCGGCTTGCCTGCGTCAGTCGGGAGTGCGCCTTGCTCTTCGGCCGATTGCGTTGGCGTAGCGTGCTACGCCGGATCGCTACATTACTACATTACTCAACCGGCTTGCTGACCCAGCGCCTCCAGCACCACCTGCATTTTGTTGATGAGGTGGCTGCGCAGCAGCCGCGACAGCAAGGCGCCGTCGCGGCGCATTACCGCGTCGAGGATTTTCTCGTGCTCTTGCACCGCGTGGTCCCAGCGCTCGCGCGACAGATTGGCCATGTAGCGCGCGCGGCGCACATGGCCGTTCAAAGCACGGTAGGTATTGGACAACGCAGCATTGCCGGCGCACTCGACCAAGCGCAGGTGTATCTCCTGGTTGCAGCGGAAATACTGCGCAAGCTCCCCTCGGGCGTGGTGCGCCAGCATCTGATAGTGCAGGGCCCGGATCTCGGCGATGTCGGCGTCGCTCGCATTGGCGCAGGCAAGCTCGCCGGCGAGCGCCTCCAGCGCGCCCAGGACCACGAACATTTCCCGCACCGTGGTGGCAGTAATCGGCGTAACGATGGCGCCGCGGTTGGGCAAGAGCTCGACCAAGCCCTCCGAGGCGAGATACTTGATCGCTTCGCGCACCGGCGTGCGCGAAGTGCGCAGGCGCTCGCACAGCACGCGCTCGTTGAGTTTCACCCCGGGCGCGAGTTCGCCCTGAATGATCAGGTCGCGCAAGCGCGAGACCACTTCCTCCGCCAGCAGACGTGGCTCCGCGACGAAATCAGGGCTGGTGTTTGGGGAGATATTCTGCAGATCTTGGGTCATATCAGGAACTTGTTTGTATGCATAATACCCCGTCATGGAAACAGGGGCAATATAAATATAACATCTACAAAACATGATATTACAATATCTATTGACCGAGAGGAATGTTTTGTGATTGAATTGCATACAAAATAGACCCGAAACAGCAAGCGCTCCCACCTACCTACTCTGCCGACAAGGAACAGCCATGGCATTCACTAGTGGTCGTCATTTCCTGCAAATCCCCGGACCGACCAATGTCCCCGATCGGGTCCTGCGCGCCATCGACTATCCCACCATGGATCATCGCGGGCCCAAGTTCGGCAAACTGGGCCTGGAGATCATCGAAGGGCTCAAGCACGTATTTCAGACGCAGCAGCCGGTGGTGATCTTCCCGGCCTCGGGCACCGGGGCCTGGGAAGCGGCGCTGGTGAACTGTTTTTCCCCCGGCGACAAGCTGCTGATGGTCGAAACCGGGCATTTCGCCAGCCTGTGGCAGAAAATGGCGGGCAAGCTGGGCTTGCAGGTGGAGTTGATCGCGACCGATTGGCGCCGCGGCGCGGATCCGGCGGCGGTCGAAGCGAAGCTGAAGGAAGACAAGGCACATGCGATCAAGGCGGTGTGCGTGGTGCACAACGAAACTTCGACCGGCGCCACCAGCCGCATTGGGCTCATCCGCAAGGCGATAGCTGCGGCCAACCATCCGGCCCTGTTCATGGTGGACACGATTTCCTCGCTCGCATCGATCGACTACCGCCACGACGAATGGGGGGTGGACGTGACCGTGGCCGGCTCGCAGAAAGGCCTGATGCTGCCGCCGGGGCTGTCTTTCAACGCCGTGAGCGAGAAGGCGCGCAAGGCGGCGCAATCGGCAAAACTGCCCAAGTCCTATTGGTCCTGGGACGACATCATCGCCGCCAACAAGACCGGCTACTTTCCCTATACGCCCGCGACCAATCTGCTGTACGGCCTGCGCGAGGCAATCGCGATGCTGCGGGAAGAAGGTCTGCAGCAGGTGTTTGCGCGCCATGCGCGCCACGCCGAGGCGACGCGGCGCGCGGTGCGCGCCTGGAACCTGGAAATCCTCTGCGCCAACACCGAGGAATACAGCAACACCCTCACCGCCGTGATGATGCCCGCCGGCCATGACGCCGATGCGCTCAGAAAATCCATATTGGATGCCTACGACATGTCGCTCGGCACCGGCCTGGGACGGCTTGCGGGCAAGGTGTTCCGCATCGGACACCTCGGCGACTTCAATGACCTTACTTTGATGGGCACGCTCGCCGGCGTCGAAATGGGACTGACGTTGGCGCAGGTGCCCCACAAACAGGGCGGCGTGGCGGCGGCGATGGCCTATCTCGCCGATGCCGCGGGAAGCCGCAAATCCGCCGCGTAAGCCGGCCCCGGCCGGCTCGCCCGATAAATCCGAAGTTACGACTGCGCCACCCCACAATCAACCGGAGGACAGAACCATGATGCGACTGACCCGCAAGTTGTTCAACCAGACTTCCCTGCTGCCGCTTTCGCTGGCGGCGTTCACCTGCGCCGCGACCCTGCCCGCGCACGCCGCCTGGGAGCCGACCCGGCCTGTCGAGGTCGTCGTCCCCGCGGGGGCGGGCGGCGCGTCCGACCAGATGGCGCGCACCATCCAGGGCATCATCGTCAAGCACCAGCTGATGAAGCAACCGATGCTGGTGATGAACAAGTCAGGCGCGAGCGGCGCCGAGGGCATCATGGACGTCAAGGGCTCCAAGGGCGATCCGCACAAGCTCATGGTGGCGTTCTCCGCCATCTACACGCTGCCGATCGCGGTAAACCTGCCGTTCAACTGGCGCGACCTCAATCCGGTGGCGATGATTGCCATGGACGAGTTCCTGCTGTGGGTCAATTCGGAGACGTCGTACAAGACGCCAAAGGAATTCCTCGCCGCCGCGAAAGCCGCGGGGGGAAGTTTCAAGATGGGCGGCACCGGCGCCAAGCGCGAGGATCACATCATTACCGTCGCGCTCGATAAACTCGCTGGGGCGCAATTCACTTATATACCCTACAAGAGCGGTGGCGAAGCAGCGACCCAGTTGGTAGGCAAACATATCGATTCCAACGTCAACAACCCGAGCGAGAACGTCGCCCAGTGGCGTGCGGGGCAGGTGCGCGCGCTATGCGTCTTTTCCGACCAGCGCATGACCTACAAGGAAAAGGTCACCAAGGATCAGGCCTGGTCCGACATCCCCACCTGCAAGGAATCCGGGGTCGACGTGCAGTACCAGATGCTGCGCGCGTTCTTCCTGCCGCCCGGCACCTCCAAGGACCAGGTTACCTTCTACGCCGAACTGCTGAAGAAAGTGATCGCCATGCCGGAATGGAAAGAATACGTGGCAAAACAGGCGCTCAAGGAAAATTACCTCACCGGACAGGACTTCGTGAAGTTCCTGGAGAAAGACGAGGCGTTCCATACCAAGCTGATGAACGAAGCCGGCTTCGCCAGCAAGAAATAAGCGCGAGGCCGTTTTGCAATTGCCGAAACGGCCTTGATCCAGGGAACATGAGGGAAGGTATCTCCTCATAGGGCAAGCGGTGAGGACGGACCCTGTCGGGCGAACCCGGAGTGTGCCGGCCGGGTTCGCCCGACGATTCGTTCGTCAGCGGGAGGCAGCGCATGGAGCATGAACAGGACCACGAGCATCGCGGCGGCCTGACACACAGCGCGATGGATGCGATCGCGTCGGTCGGCATCTTTCTTGTCGGCGTGGCGATGATGGTCGACAATTACAAGATCGGCGCCGGCTGGGCGGCGGACGGGCCGGAATCGGGATATTTTCCGTTCCGCATCGGCGCCATCCTGTGCATCGCCAGCGTCGTCGTGCTGCTGAAGTCGCTTTTCGGCAAATCGCGCAAACAGGAAATATTCGTTTCCTGGAAGAAATTCAAACTGGTGCTGCTGGTGTTGCTGCCGACCGCGGTCTACGTCCTGGCCATCCAGTTCATCGGCATCTACGTCGCCTCTGCCATTTTTATTGCCGCATTCATGCGCGTGATGGACAAATACAGCTGGGTGAAGACGCTGCTGGTCAGCATCGCCGTGAGCGTGACGCTGTACTGGATGTTTGAAATCCAGTTCATGGTGCCCTTGCCCAAAGGGCCGCTGGAAGCCCTGCTCGGCTACTAATAACGCACACTCGGAGAATTGCCGAATGCTTGAACTCGAGGCACTATTTCAGGGGTTTGCACTCGCGCTGACCTGGTACAACATCGGCATGATGGCGGTCGGCATCGTGCTCGGCATCGTGATCGGCGTACTGCCCGGCCTGGGCGGCCCGAACGGCGTGGCGATCCTGCTGCCGCTCACCTTCACCATGCCGCCGACCTCGGCGATCATCATGCTGTCCTGCATTTATTGGGGGACGCTGTTCGCCGGGGCGATTACCTCGGTGTTGTTCAACATTCCCGGTGAAACGCATTCGGTGGCCACGACCTTCGACGGCTACCCGCTGGCCCAACAGGGCAGGGCAGGCGAAGCGCTTACCGCGGCTTTCACCGGTTCGTTCATCGGCGCCTTTGTGGCGGTGCTGCTGATCACCTTCCTCGCCCCGCTGGTCGCCAAGTTCGCGCTCAAGTTCGGGCCGCCGGAATTCTTCGCCGTCTATCTGCTCACCTTCTGCAGCTTTGTCGGCACCGGCAAGGATCCGTTCAAGAACATCATCTCCATGATGCTCGGTTTCGGCCTGGCGGCGATCGGGATGGATACCGTGAGCGGCGAGTTGCGCATGACCTTCGGCTGGTCGGAGCTGCTGCGCGGCGTCGACTTCCTGATCGTGGTGATCGGCTTGTTCGGCGTCGGCGAAATCCTGATCAGCATGGAGGAAGGTCTCGCGTTCGAAGGCAAAAGCGCCAAGATCAATGCGAAGGTGGTGCTGGAAACCTGGAAGAAGCTGCCCCGGTACTGGTTGACGCTGATCCGCAGCGCCGCCATCGGCTGCTGGATGGGAATCACCCCCGGCGGCGCAACGGCTGCCTCCTTCATGGGCTACGGCATAGCCAAGCGTTTTTCCAAGGATAGCGACAAGTTCGGCACCGGCCTGCTCGAAGGCGTGATCGCGCCGGAAACCGCCGCGCACGCCTCCGGCACCGCCGCGCTGCTGCCGATGCTGGCGCTGGGCATCCCCGGCTCGGCCACTGCCGCGGTGCTCCTCGGCGGGCTGATGATCTGGGGCCTGCAGCCGGGGCCGCTGCTGTTCGTCGAGCAGAAGGACTTCGTCTGGGGACTGATTGCGAGCATGTACCTGTCCAACATCGCCGGACTGATCATCGTGCTGTCCACGGTGCCCCTGTTCGCGGCGATCCTGCGCATCCCGTTTTCCATCATCGCGCCTATCATCATCGTGGTCTGCGCGATCGGCGCCTACTCGGTGCACAGCGCCATGCTCGACATCTGGTTCATGGTGCTGTTCGGTGTCGTCGGTTACGTCCTGAAAAAGCTTGATTACCCGCTGGCGCCGCTGGTGCTGTCGCTGGTGTTGGGTGACCGCGCGGAAGCGGCATTCCGCCAGGCGATGATGGGCTCCAAGGGCGCGTTGGATATCTTCTGGTCCAACTCGCTGGTCGGGACGATCACCACGCTGGCGTTGCTGATGCTGTTCTGGCCGGCGATTTCATTTGTCTGGGGCAAACTCGGCCGGCTGCGGGGCGCGACCGCTGCTTGATCGCGGCCACGGCAGGATGCAACGCATTCCGGCATAATCGAAGCTCGGAGCGGCGGACCACGTAATCCGCCAAGAATGCAGAGCACGCGGAGAAGAGCAAAAAGCCACCGCGTTCTGTGATTTGCAACAGCCATCCCAGGAGGAGAAAACCATGAAACTATCGAGCGCAGTGTTGGTCGCGACTCTGGCCGTTTTGCCGTCGCTCGCGACGGCGCAAATCGAACTCAAGCTCGGCCACGTGGGCGAGCCCGGTTCGCTGGTCGGTGCGGCGGCGGACGAATTCGCCAAGCAGGCGAACGCCAAACTCGGCGGCAAGTACAAAGTGGTGGTCTACGGTTCGAGCCAGCTCGGCGGCGACAAGGAAATGCTGCAGAAGATCAAACTGGGGACCATAGACATGGCGGAGCCATCCACGGTCATGTCATCGGAAGCGGATATATTCGGCGTGTTCGAGATGCCTTACCTGGTCAAGGACCGCAATCACATGAAGCGCATCGAGAAGGAGTTGTTCTGGTCGAAGTTCGAGCCGGAGGCTGAGAAGAAAGGCATTAAGGTGCTCGCCGTGTGGGAGAACGGCTACCGCCACATCACCAACAACAAGCATCCGATCAACGTGCCGGCCGACCTGAAGGGGATCAAGCTGCGCGTACCCGAGGGCAAGTGGCGCGTGAAGATGTTTCAGGCGTACGGCGCCAACCCCAGCCCGATGAAATATTCGGAGGTGTTCACCGCCTTGCAGACCGGCGTCATGGACGGCCAGGAAAACCCTTACGCGCAGATTGCGAGCGCCAAGTTCTACGAGGTGCAGAAATTCCTGTCGATCACCGGCCACGTCTACTCGCCCGCTTACCTGGTGGTGGGTACTAAGAAATGGCCGACGCTGCCGGCCGACGTGCGCAAGATTCTCGAGGATACCGCCAGGGAGACGCAGGCGTTCGTCTACGACAAGGCGGCGAAGGACGACGAAGAACTGCTGGCGAAGATGAAGACCGCCGGGATCAAGGTGAACACCGCCGACAAGGACGCTTTCATCGCCGCTTCCAAAGCCGTGTACGACGAATACGCCAAGGAAGTTCCGGCGGCCAGGGAAGTGATCGAGCGCGCCATCGCCTTGGGCAAATAGAGCGGCATAACCGGGGAAAACCATGGTGCGTCTGCGTGCCGGATTCGAGCTGCTGCTCGAATGGATAGTCATTGTATTGATGGTCGCGCTCTCGCTGGAGGTGACGGTGGGCGTGTTCTTCCGCACCATCGGGCTGTCGCTGGCGTGGTATGACGAAGTCGCCTCGATCATGCTCGCCTGGCTCACCTTCTACGGCTCAGCCCTGGCCGCGCTCAAACGCGCTCATATCGGGTTCCCCGGGCTGGTCAACGGCATGCCGCCATCGTGGCGGCTGCCGATGGTCCTGGTCACCGAAGTCCTGGTGATCGGCTTTTTCGCGCTGCTCGGATGGACCGGCTATAGCGTGCTCGAGGTGCTCGCCACCGACAACCTGGTCAGCCTGCCCTGGATTACTGTCGCCTGGACCCAGTCGGTGATTCCGGTCAGTGCCGCTCTTATCGTTTGCGCCGAGCTGCTCAACCTGCCGCAGATGCTGCGGGAGGCGCGCGGGCTCGCCGCCTCCGGCGCAAGCAATCTTGCCGAAATGACGCACTGAGACGATCATGGCCATAGTCCTGCTGTTCGCCTGCGTGCTCTCCCTGGTGCTGATCAACGTGCCCATCGCCGTGGCGCTGGGCATCGTCGCGGTGACGGCATTGCTCGTGACCCAGGGCCTGGGCAGCCTGCCCAACCTTCCGATCGTGCTCTACAACGGCGCCACCAACTTTCCGCTGCTAGCGATTCCCCTGTTCATCCTCGCCGGCTCGATCATGAACGCCTCAGGCATTTCGCGCCGGCTGATCGCCTTCGCTTCGTCGCTGCTGGGCTGGATGCGCGGCGGATTGTCCATGGTCAGCATCGGCACGTCTCTGTTCTTCGCCGAGATCTCCGGCTCGGCCGTGGCCGACGTGGCCGCACTCGGTTCGGTGCTGATCCCGGCAATGAAAAGCCGCGGCTATTCCAAGGAATTCGCCGCCGCGGTGATGTCCTCGTCGGCGACGCTGGCGGTGATCATCCCGCCCTCGATCCCGATGGTCCTGTACGCGGTGATGGCCGACACCTCGGTGGTGCAACTGTTTGTCGCCGGCGTGGTGCCTGGCCTGCTCGGCGGTTTGGGACTCATGGGCATGGCCTACTGGTTCGCGCGCCGCTACAAATTCCCGGTGGAAGAATCGTTTGCGCTTAAGCGCGTCAAAGAGACGTTCAAAGACGCGTTCTGGGCCTTCTTTTTGCCCGTCATCATTCTCGGCTCGATTTTCGGCGGCGTGGTCACTGCCACCGAAGGCGCGGCGCTGGCGGTGCTGGCGGCGCTGTTCATCGGCGTGGTCGTCTACCGCGAACTCAATCTGCAGCACCTCAGGACCGCGATGATCGACGGCGGGGTGCAGACTGCGGTGGTGATGCTGCTGGTGGCGACCAGCGGACTGCTCGGCGTGTACCTGACCGAGTCGCAGGTGCCGCAGCGCCTCGCGGCCGGGATCATGGAATTCACCAGCAACAAGTATGCGGTGCTCGCCATTCTCAACGTTCTATTCCTCGCGCTCGGATTGTTTCTGCATTCGGCGGCTGCGATTATCCTAACCGTTCCCATCGTGCTGCCCCTGGTGAAGGCCGTGGGCATCGACCCGGTGCACTTCGGCCTGATCGTCACCATCAACCTGGGCATAGGTCAGCAGACGCCGCCGGTGGCCTCGGTGCTGATGACCGCCTGTGCCATCGCCAAGGCCGATATGTGGGAAGTCACCAAGGTCAACATCTACTTTATCGGCGTGCTGCTCGCCGTGCTCTTGCTCGTCACCTACGTACCCGTAACCGGCATGGGGCTGGTGGAGTTGTTTTACAGATAGCGTTCCCCCGCAGGTGCGCACCTGCTTTGATGAATCTTCCTGAGGATGAATATGTCTGACCCTGTCTATTTCGAGCGCGACGGTTCCATCGCAACCGTGGTGCTGAACAACCCGGAAAAATTGAACGCCCTGAGCTTCGGCATGTGGATGCGCCTGGGCGAGGTCATGCGCGAACTCGAGGCCGATGACGGCGTGCGCTGCGTGGTGCTGCGCGGCGCGGGCGAGAAAGCCTTCGCTGCCGGCGCCGACATCGCGGAATTCGACAAGGTGCGCACCAACGCAACGGTGGCGAAAGACTACGGCGACAAGATCGAGGGCACGATGCGCGCGGTGGCCGAATGCCGCCACCCGACGGTGGCCATGATCCACGGCGTGTGCGTCGGCGGCGGATTGGAAATCGCCTCGCAATGCGACTTGCGCATCTGCGGCGCGTCCAGCCGCTTCGGCATCCCGATCAACAAACTCGGCCTGGTAGTCGGCTACGGTGAAATGGCCGCGCTGATCGACCTGGTCGGCCGCGCCACCGCGCTGGAAATCCTGCTCGAGGGGCGCGTATTCGGCGCCGCGGAGGCCAAGGAAAAAGGGCTGGTCAGCCGGGTCATCGCCGACGACCAGGTCGAAGCCGAAGCGCTCGCCGCGGCTGCGCGCATCGCCGCGGGCGCGCCGCTGGTGGCGCGCTGGCACAAGAAGTTCGCGCGCCGTCTGGCCGATCCGCGCCCCTTGAGCGATGCCGAACGCGACGAGGGCTACGCTTGCTTCGACACCGAGGACTACCGCATCGGCTTCAACGCGTTTCTGGCGAAGCAGAAGCCGCAGTTCAAAGGCAAGTGATACGCGGTATCCCGCGTGAAAATGCTGCAGCGCAATGGCGATAGGTTTGTATCCTCTCTCGCGGCAGCCTAAAATGTCGGCGGCCGCTAAATTCGCAGCGATAACCATACCTCGGCAAACCGGGGAAACCTAAGACTCACAATTCATCGAATTACTTCGAGGAGGCATCAACGATGACGCAGTTCAAACGTCTAGCAATCCTGACGGCCCTTGCGGCCGCCACACTGAGTGGTTCCGCCCTGGCTGCCACGACGCTGCGCGCAGCGCATCAGTTCCCCGGCGGCAAAGGCGACGCACGCGACGAGATGGTGCAGATCGTCGCGCGCGAGGCCAAGGCCGCCGGCGTCGATCTGGAGATCCAGGTCTATCCCGGCGCGTCGCTGTTCAAGCCGAACGAACAATGGAACGCACTGGTCAACGGCCAGCTCGACATCTCCTCGTTCCCGCTCGACTACGCCAGCGGCAAGATACGCGCCTTCGGCGCGACGCTGATGCCCGGGCTGGTGCGCAACCACGAACGTGCCGCGCGCATGAACGATTCGAAGTTCATGAAGGACATCAAGGCGAAAATCGAGAAAGCCGGCGTGGTCGTGCTTGCCGATGCCTGGCTGGCCGGCGCCGTCGCCTCGAAGAAAGCCTGCATTCGCACGCCGGCCGACATGAAGGGCCTGAAGATCCGTTCGGCCGGCCCGACTTTCGCCGCCATGTGGCAGGCAGCGGGCGCCTCCATCGTGTCCATCCCGAGCAACGAGGTCTATAACGCGATGCAGACCGGGGTCATCGAAGCCACCGACACCAGCACCGGCAGTTTCGTCTCGTTCCGTCTCTACGAACAGGTGAAATGCGTGACCGCCCCCGGCGAGAACGCCTTGTGGTTCATGTACGAGCCGGTGCTGATGTCGAAGAAGGCGTTCGACAGGCTGAACAAGAAACAGCAGGAAGCGCTGCTCAAGGCGGGAAAAAAGGCGCAGGACTACTTTGCCAAGGAAGCCAAGGGTCTGGACGACACGATGGTCAAGACGTTCAAGGATCATAAAGTCGAAGTGATCACGCTGACACCGGCCGAGTACGACACCTGGATCAAGATCGCCAAAGAAAGCTCCTACGCTGAATTCGCCAAGGAAATTCCCGACGGCAAACAACTCGTCGACGACGCCCTGAGCGTGAAGTAGTCCAAAACCGCGGTGGCGGGCGGCGAGGACAAGTCCGCAGATCCTTGTCCTCTGCCGTCACCGGCCCCCGGATCACAAGCGATGGAGCTTTCATGGACGGATTTGTCCACAGCGTCAGATTCATCTCCCGGTTGTTCGGCTATTTTGCCGCCGCCCTGATCGCGCTCAGCGTGGTCGTGGTGTGCGAGATGGTGTTCGTGCGCTACGTGCTTAACCAGAACACCATCTGGCAAACCGATTTCGTCACCTACGGCCTGGTCGCAGCTACCTTCCTCGGCAGTCCCTTCGTGCTCACGACACGCGGCCACGTCGCCGTCGACGTGCTGCCGCTTTATTCCGGCCCACGGCTGCGCTGGTGGCTGGCACTGTTCGCGGCCGGAGTAACGCTGTTCTTTTGCGTCGCGATGACCGCGCTGACATCCCGGTTCTGGCTCGAGGCGTGGGACAACAAATGGGTGTCCGATACCATGTGGCGGGCACGCCTGTGGATTCCCTACTCGGCTTTGCCCATCGGCCTGGGCCTTCTAACCCTCCAGGGTGTCGCCGATCTGTTCAGCCTGATCAGCGGCCGCGAACCGCCTTTCGGCATCACCAAGGGGCATCGATAATGAGTCCGGGAATGCAGGGGACCTTGGTCCTGATGCTCACGCTGCTGATGCTGTTGTCGGGCGCGCCGGTCGCTTTCGGCCTGGGCGCGATATCGATCGTGTTCATCATGATCTTCCAGGGTTTCGACGCACTCCACGTGGTCGCCGAGACCTTCTATGCGGGACTGAACGACTTTACCCTGGTGTCGATCCCGATGTTCGTCATGATGGGGGCCGCGATCGGTTCTTCCCCGGCGGGCAAGGATCTGTACGAAGCGCTCGATCGCTGGCTCTACCGCGTTCCCGGCGGCCTCGCAATTTCCAATCTGGGTGCTTGCGCCATCTTCGCCGCGCTGACCGGCTCCTCACCCGCGTGTTGTGCCGCGATCGGAAAAATGGGCATCCCCGAGATGCGCCGGCGCGGCTACCCGGACGACGTCGCGACCGGCTCGATCTGCGCCGGCGGCACGCTCGGCATCCTGATACCGCCCTCCATTACCTTCATCCTGTACGGCATCGCCACCGAAACTTCGATCGGGCGCCTGTTCCTCGCCGGGGTGTTGCCGGGTTTGATGCTCACCGCCCTGTTCATGCTGTGGACGCTGTTCATCATCTGGAAACGAGGGTTTCGTTCGCACGCGCTGGATTTCCGCTACAGCTGGAAAGAGAAATTCCAGTCGATCCCCAAGATCGCGCCTTTCATCGCCATCATCGCCGGGGTGATGTACGTGCTCTACGGCGGCGTGGCGACGCCCTCGGAGGCAGCCGGCGTCGGAGCGGCGCTGTGCGTGGTGATGGCCGTGGCGATCTATCGCATGTGGCGGCCCAAGGAATGGTGGGCGATCCTGCGCGACACCACGCGCGAATCGGTGATGATCCTGATGATCATCGCGGCCGCGGTGTTGTTCGGCTACATGCTGACCTCCCTTTATCTCACGCAGACGCTGGCGCAGGCGATTGCCGACATGCACGTCAACCGCTGGGTGCTGATGGCGATGATCAACGTGTTCCTGCTGGTCTGCGGATTCTTCATCCCGCCGGCCGCGGTGATCCTGATGACCGCACCCATTCTCTACCCGATCATCAAATCGGCCGGATTCGACCCGGTTTGGTTCGGCGTGATCCTGACGATCAATATGGAAATCGGCCTGATCCATCCTCCGGTGGGCTTGAACATCTACATCGTCAGTTCGATCGCACCCGACGTTCCGGTCACGCGCATCATGTGGGGCACCATTCCCTATGTGCTGTGCATGATGCTGGCGATCGTGATCCTGTGCGTGTTCCCCGAAATCGCCACCTGGCTGCCCGACCACATGATGGGCGGCTCAAAATAGTGCCGCCGGTTAAGCGGCTCGCTTCTATCCACGTCCTTATACGGAAAGCCTGACTCCATGCCTGGTCCCCTGTCGCACATTCGTGTTCTCGATCTCTCCCGTGTGCTGGCCGGTCCCTGGGCCGGCCAGAACCTGGCCGACCTCGGCGCCGAAGTCATCAAGGTCGAACGCCCCAAGTTCGGCGACGACTCGCGCACTTACGGCCCACCCTGGATCAAGGACAGCGCAGGCCGCGACACCAAGGATTCGGCCTACTTCACTTCGGCCAATCGCGGCAAGAAATCGATCACCCTCAACATTTCAAAACCCGAGGGGCAAGAACTCGTGCGCCAGCTGGCGCGCGTTTCCGACGTCCTGATTGAAAACTATAAATTCGGCGACCTGGCGCGCTACGGCCTCGCTTACGACGACCTGAAGAGAATCAACCCGCGCCTGATCTACTGCTCGGTCACCGGCTTCGGCCAGACCGGCCCCTACCGCGAGCATCCCGGCTACGACTTCATGATCCAGGGCATGGGCGGGATGATGAGCGTCACCGGCGAACCCGACGGCGCGCCGGGCGGCGGTCCGCAGCGGGCGGGAGTCCCGGTGGCCGACATCATCACCGGCATGTACGCCAGCATCGCGGTATGCGCGGCGATCGCCCACCGCGCCGAGACCGGCATCGGCCAGCATCTCGACCTGGCGCTGCTCGACTCCCAGATCGCGCTCCTCGCCTATCAGAACACCAATTACTTCGCCACCGGCAAGCCGCCCCAGCGCATCGGCAATCTGCATCCGAACATCGTGCCCTACCAGCCGTTCAAGACTGCCGACGGCGACGTGATCCTGGCCTGCGGCAACGACAACCTGTTCCGCAAGTTTTGCGAGGCGGCCGGATGCGCGGAGCTCGCCGGCGATCCGCGCTTCGCCGGCAACGGCAAGCGCGTGGAGAACCGCGCTGAACTCACGCGCCTGCTGCAGGCGGTGTTCGCCAAACGCCCCACGCGCGAGTGGGTGGAGATCCTGGAGGCGGCGGGCGTGCCCAACGGCCCGATCAACGACGTGGCGCAGGTGTTCGAGGAACCGCAGGTGAAAGCGCGCGGCATCAGGATCGAGCTCGACCATCCGGTCGCAGGCAAGCTGCCGACGGTGGCAAGCCCGATGCGCTTTTCGGCCACGCCGGTCGAATACAAGCTGGCCCCGCCGGTACTCGGCCAACACACCGAGGAAGTGTTGCGCGGCCTGCTACAGCTGGACGATGCCGCCATGGCCAAGCTGAGAGCCGACGGCACGATCTAACGCCGGTCAGACGGCGATCCTGCGCCGTCCTGTCGTTGTGTCAGGAACCGCGTTCTACCAGAGGCCGAGCAGCATTTTCGCCGCCAGTGCGTAGAGCAGCAGCGCGAACGCCTGCTTCAGGCGTTTGGTCGGGAGACGGTGCGCGGTTGCCGCGCCCAGGGGCGCCGTCAATACGCTGGCGAAGGTGATTCCAAGCATCGCGGGCAGATAGACGTAGCCGACGCTGTGCGGCGGCAGGCCAATCTGCCCCCAGCCGGCGACGATGAAGCCGACGCTGCCCGCGAGCGCAATCGGAAAACCGACGATCGCCGCCGTTCCTATGGCCTGCAGCATGGGCACGTTGCAGTACAGCGCGAAGGGAATGGTCATGAATGCCCCGCCCATAGCCGCCAGGGAGGAAACGAAGCCGATTACCAGGCCGACCAGCATCGCTCCCAGCGCTTCCGGCAACGGGCGTGATGGCTTGGGTTTGCGATCGATCAGAATGTTGGTCGCGGCGAAAAACACGACGACCGTAAACATGGCGGCGAACACCCGCGTCGAAATCCAAACGGTAAGGCTGGATCCGAGCAGGCCGCCAACCAGGATGCCGGGGGTCAGCGACAGGGCCAGATCCCAGCGCACCGCGCCGCGGACGGCGTGGGCGCGCATGCTCGAGACCGAGGTGAACAGGATGCTCGCCATGCCGGTGCCTACCGCGAGGTGCATGATCTGCGCCTTGGGCAGCCCCTGGGCTTCGAACAGCATCACCAGCAATGGCACGATGATGGCGCCGCCGCCTATGCCGAGCAAACCGGCGAAAAACCCCACCGCCGCGCCGATCGCGGCATAGCCCAGCCACCATTCCATCGTCTATCCCGCTCCGTTCAGCAACAGCTCGGCAACTTCGACAAAGCCCTCGCCGCTACGCTGCCGGGTGACATAGGCCGGCGTTTCGGTGAGTCGCGCGCCGAAATCGGCGACATTGGCGACGCCGACGGAATTGGAGAAGAACCTGAACATGGGCGCATCGTTGGGCGAGTCGCCGACGAACAGGTAGCCGGCCTCCTCGCGCGCCAGATCGACACCGTAGCGCTCCTGCATCAGGGTGCGCGTCATGCCAAGCTTGTCGTAGTCGCCGAACCAGCCGTTGACGTGGATCGAGCTGATCTTGGCGGTCATGCCGGCCGCGCGCATCAGCGCGACGATCCGGTCCACCTGCGCAAACGGCAGGCGCGGCACATCCTCGCAGAAATCGATCGCCAGATCGGCCTCGCGGTAGTGCTGGTCGGAGGCCGGTGCGCAGCCCGGCACTTCGCGCAGGATGCGCTCGCGCACCGCATTCAGCCTGTCGCGGTTGGCGGCGCGCGTCGGCGCGTCGAACAAAAAGCGTTGCGCCAGCTTTTTGCGCGCGCCGTCGTAATAGAAATAGAACGCGCCGTTCTCGCCAACCACCGCGTCCACCGGCCACATGCGCGCGATGTGGTCGCACCAGCCAGCGGGCCGGCCGGTGATGGGGATCACCAATTTTCCGCCCGAGCGGAGCCGCTCCAGCGCCGCATACGCGCGCGCGGTGAGCTTGCCTTCGCTGGTAAGCGTGTCGTCGATATCGCAGAACACGCCGCGGATAGCGTTCACGGCGGCGGCCGGCATCAGCGCCAACGGCTTCATCGCCCGCCCGCCATGCGCTCGGCGACGCGCCGGCGCTGCGCCGCGTTCATATGCAGGCCGCATTTTGTGCGCCGCCACAGCACGTCTTCCCCGGTGCGCGCCCATTCGTGCTCGGCGAGATAGGCGAGCTCGCGCTCGTACAGCCCGCCGCCGAAGTGCTCGCCCAGTTCGGTTTCGCTGCTCGCGTGGTCGAGAATCTTTTCGCTTAGCGTGCCGTGGCGGCGCAGCAATCGGGCCAGCCAGTGAGGGTCCAGCCCGGGATAGCGCGCGCGAAACGCGCCCAGTACCTCGGAAAAATCGCGCCCGCCGAAATCGCCGCCCGGCAGCGCCTCGGTGTGCGTCCAGGACCGGTGCGCCGGGATCCAGCGTGCGAGCCGGTCCATCACCTGCTCGGCCAGTTTGCGGTAGGTGGTGATCTTGCCGCCGAAAATCGACAACAGCGGCGGACCCTGTTCGTCGAGCAACAGCACGTAGTCGCGGGTGATGGCCGAGGGATCCGCCTTGCCGTCGTCGTACAACGGCCGCACGCCGCTGTAGCTCCAGGCCACCTGTTCCGCGGTGATCGCGCGCGCGCTGTAGCGGCTCGCCGCCGCGCACAGGTAGCCCTGCTCGTCGGCCGAGATCGCGGCCGGGAGATCCTGTTGCGTGACCTGCACGTCGGTGGTGCCTATCAGGGTGAATTCACGCTCATATGGAATCATGAACACCACACGCCGGTCCGGGTTCTGCAGAATATAGGCGTAGCGCCGGTCGTGAATGCGCGGCACCACGATATGGCTGCCTTTCACCAGGCGCACCTTGCCGGGGGATTCGATGTTCAGCTCCCGCTCGAGCAGGTTCTTCACCCAGGGGCCGGCCGCATTCACCAGGATGCGCGCACGCACTTCGCTTGCCCGGCCGCTTGCCTCATCGCGCAGCGCCACGCGCCAGGCATCGCCCTCGCGCCTCGCACCGGTGCAGCGCGTGCGCGCCAGCACCGTCGCGCCGTGCGCGCGCGCCGAGGAAAGCGTCAACACCACCAGGCGCGCGTCGTCCACCCAGGCATCGTAATAGGCAAAACCCCGGCTGAATGCCGGTTTCAGGCCGGCGCCGTGGCCTTCCTGCGTAAGCCTTACGCTGCGCGACTTGGGCAGGCTGGTGCGGCCGCCTATGTGGTCGTAGAGGAACAGACCGGAACGGATCATCCACGCCGGACGCAGATGCTTTTCGTGCGGCAGCACAAACTCCAGCGGCCAGATGATGTGCGGCGCGATCGTCAGCATCACTTCGCGCTCGGCCAGGGACTCCGACACCAGACGGAACTCGTAGTATTCGAGGTAGCGCAGCCCGCCATGGATCAGTTTGGTGCTGGCCGAGGAGGTGGCCGAGGCGAAATCATTCTGCTCGGCGAGCAGCACTTTGAGTCCGCGACCGGCGGCATCGCGGGCGACGCCCGCGCCGTTGATGCCGCCGCCGATGATGGCAATGTCGTAGAGTTCCATTGAGGCAGGTGTCCTGGCCCCGTGTTCGCCTTGAATTCGGCGGCAGCGGCGGGTCGCCGAATTATAGCAGTGCCGCGCACCCAGCCTCGCAACTGCGCCTGCGCCTCCTGCTGCGGCGCACGGTGGTGCTAAACTGGCAAGCAAGATGGCAGCGTGACGTTTCGGTCGCGGTCGTACGGCCATTGCGGCCGCTTCCGGCAGACGGGCTTAACCCCAGGGGACAGCCGTGAAGACTCAAGACTTCGGAGTCAAACTCAGGGTGCGGCTGTGGAACCGCGTTCCGGTCCGGCTCGGTCTGGGCGTGCTGCTGATAACCTGGGCGGCCCTCGCGCTCGGGTTTCTGCTGTTCAAGAACAAGCAGGAACAACTGCTCACCGAACAGCACGTCATCGCGGCAAGAAACGAAAGTCTGGTGATTGCCGCCGATCTCGCCGAGCTAATGGTCGCCGGAGGCGGACAGGACGTATGGGATGCGATTTCCGCCGAGGCCGCGCAGTATCGCAACATCACCGACACCGCCAACATCAAGATATTCACCGGCAACGGCACCGTCAAAGCCGCCTCCGACCGCAATGCGATCGGCACCCGTATCAAAGTCAAAAACAATCCGGACTGCCCGCGCTGCGACAGCACCCGGCCTGGGGATTTCCCTGCTGTTGCCCCCGTAACCGCGCCCGATGGGAGCAGATGGCTGCGTATCGTCAATGCCATTCCGTTTTCGCGCGACTGCCTGGGCTGTCATAAGGAGAAGGAGAGAGCGCGCGCTTTCGTCTCTCTGGATTACGACCTGTGGCCGCTGGAACGCGAGGCCGCGCAACGGCGCGATGACATGGTGGTGATGGGCCTGGTCGCCGGGGTGCTGGTGATGGCGCTGACGGCGCTGCTGTTCAGGCTGCTGGTGATGCGCTCGGTCCACGCCATCGCGCGTTCGGCCAACCGCCTGGCATCCGGCGACCTCGCGGCGCGCGCAGACGTGGTGGGAAGAAACGAACTCACCTTGCTCGCGCGCGATTTCAATCACATGGCGGAGCGCGTCGAAGATCAGGTGGCACGCATCGAAGCCGCGCGTACGGAGTCCGATCTGCTCTATACGCTGGTGGTCGAGGCTTCGAAGAATCTGGAGACCGGCGACGTCGCCGCTGGCGTATTGCGCGTGCTGCTGGAAAAACTGCGCCCGAGGCACATCGCCTTCTTTCTCGAATCCGGGGACAGCGCCTGGACCTGCAGCGCTGGCGGGATCGGCCGTGAAACAAGGGCAGCAAGCGGAGAGGGCGAACTGGAAGAGATTCTCGGCGCCGACTCAGAGCAATTGCGGCTGTTGCTCGCCGGCATACCGGCACAAGTTGTCGTCGATGCCTGCCACACGCAGAAGCTGCAGTCGACGCGCGATACGGGCGGCCTGAGCTTTGCGCTGCCGGTGATCGCGAATACGCGACTGGTAGGGCTGCTCATTTGTACCGGCATCCCGGCCGAAATCCGGGCGGGAGAAGATCTGCTGGAAAACCTGGGCGTGCATTTGACGCTCGCCGCGATCAATTCGCGCAACTACACCGGCGCCATCACCGACGGATTGACGCGGCTGAAGAACAAGCGCTACGGATTGATCCGGCTCGAGGAGGCCGTGTACGCGGCACTGCGCTACAAATCCGGCCTCGGGCTCCTCATGTGCGACATCGACCATTTCAAGCGGGTCAACGACACCCACGGACATCCGGCGGGCGATGCCGTGCTGAAGGAGGTAAGCCGGCGCATCGCGGCTTGCGTGCGCAAAGCCGATATTGCGGTGCGCTACGGCGGTGAAGAGTTCATGCTGATCCTGCCCGAAACGCAGCCGCAGGCGCTTGCGGCCATCGGCGAAAAGCTGCGCGGGGCGGTTTGTGCGACGCCGGTGGACCTGGGCGCGGCCGGCGTATCGCTTCCGCTCACCATCAGCGTGGGCGTCGCCGCCTTCCGCCACGACGGCGATAGCGGCGAGACCTTGATCGCGCGCGCCGACACGGCACTGTATCGGGCCAAGGAAGGCGGACGCAACCGGGTCGAGTTCGACGGCTGAGACCCCGGGACGGCCGGGCGGCCAGGCACTACAATGGCGCTTTCTTAAGCAGAGGCAGCCATGTCGATCAGCAAGACCAGCAGCGGTTTGACCATCGAGGACCTTGCGCCGGGCGCGGGGGCCGTCGCAGCCGCCGGCCAGAGCGTCAGCGTACACTACACCGGCTGGCTCACCAGCGGCAGCAAATTCGACTCCAGCAAGGACCGCAACGAACCTTTCGTATTCCGCCTGGGCGCGGGCCAGGTCATCCGCGGCTGGGATGAGGGCGTGCAGGGCATGCTGGTGGGCGGCAAGAGGAAACTGACCATCCCGCCCGAGCTCGGCTACGGCGCGCGCGGCGCGGGCGGTGTGATTCCGCCCAACGCGACACTGGTGTTCGAAGTGGAGTTGCTCGCGATCGACTGATCCGGCACCGGGCGGCGCTTCCCCGGCCGTACCACAGAGGTGTCGTCAAAAACTCATTGCGAGACTAGGGGACGCGTCTCGATCGCCCCCAAGGGGCTCGTTTCAGTCGTCACTGGGACTCCCTTCAGTCGTCGCTGGGACTCCTTTCGGTCGCCCCCTCCGGGGACTCCCTTCAGTCGTCGCTAGGACTCCCTTCGGTCGTAATGCACTGCCAGCCACAGGGTAAGCGCGGCGGTCGATTCCACCCGGTGCCGGCGATGCGCCGCGATATCGACGAAATCACCCACTTTCATCAAGCGCGGCGCTGGCTCGTCCTCGAAGGCGAGGCTGGCCTCGCCCCGCAGCAGCAACACCCACTCGGCCTGCGGCTGGTCGTACCAGAACCCCGGCGGGCTCGCCTGCCCGGTGGAAACAATGCGCTCTATCCTCAGCCCCGGGCGGGACAGCAGTTCAAGCGCCTGCTCCGCGCCTGGGTCCGGGTGCAAATCGGCAAACAGGTTAGGCATCCTTGCCGCCGGGTTTACCCGCCGCAAACAACGAGGGCGTAACCCGGGCGCGGGCCAGATACTCGCGCAGGATCTTGATCGCCGAACGATCCAGCGTATTGCCGTGATGCGGGCGGTGCAGGACATCTTCATGGCCGTTGAGTTTCACCCGCAGGCGCGCACCCGAAAGCGATTCAATCTCGGCACCGAGATGATGCAGCAGCGACTCCACTTCGCGCCAGTGGAGGTTGGCGGTAATCGGGTCGCGAAAGATGGACTGGATCAGGTGTTCGTGCTTGTGGCTCATCGCAGACCCCTTGTCCGGGAATTGGCCTGCGCTCATGATAGCCGAGCCGGCGAAGGCGTGTTGCAGGCGCTACCGTCCCGGCCGGGGCGACAATGCGCTCACTTGCCGTCCCAGATTTCCTGCACCCGGGCATCCCTGCCGCAGCCTCTACGATAGTAGGCGTAGCGGATCGGGTTCTTGACGTAGTAATCCTGATGATATTCCTCGGCCGGATAGAACGCCGAGGCGGCGGTGATCTCCGTAAGCACCCGCTTCAGCTTGCCGCTTTTCAGCAAGGCGTCGCGGCTGGCTTCGGCGATTTTGCGTTCGGTCTCGTTCTGCCAGTAGATGCCGCTGCGATATTGCGTGCCGACGTCGCAAAATTGCCTATCCTTCACCGTCGGATCGATATGACGCCAGAAATACTCCACCAGTTGCGCATAACTCACTTTCGCCGGGTCATAGCTCACGCGCACCGCCTCGGTATGCCCGGTGCCGCCCGCACTGACCTGTTGGTAGCTGGGATTGGGCGTCTTTCCTCCGGTATAGCCGGATTCCGTCGCAATCACACCCGGCAATTTGTCAAAATCCGCCTCCAGGCACCAGAAGCAGCCGCCGGCGAAAATGGCGGTCGCCGCGGCAGCCGGGCCGGCAGCCGGCTGCGCCGGCGGCGCGCCGACCGCAAGGCCCATGCCGGCTAGCAGCAGCATTGCGCCGGCGGCGAAGCCGGCCCATTCCCGACTGAACTTCATGTGCGCAACTCCGGCAGTTTGGCAGCGCGCGGAACGAACAGCAGCGCAACGCCGTTGTTGCAATAGCGCTTGCCCGTCGGCTGCGGGCCGTCGTCGAACATATGGCCCTGATGCCCGCCGCAACGCATGCAGTGATACTCGGTGCGCGGAAAGATCAGCAGGTAATCGGTCCGGGTGACCACGGCGCCCGGCAAAGACTGCCAGAAGCTCGGCCAGCCGGTGCCGCTTTCGTATTTCTTGCTGCTGTCGAACAAAGGCAGGTTGCAGGCGGCGCAGACAAAAGTGCCATCGCGTTTTTCCTGGTTCAGGGGGCTGGAACCGGGGCGTTCCGTGTCTTCCTCGAACAAGACGCGATAGGCCTGCTGCGGCAACAAGGAAGCCCATTCGGCTTTCGACTTGCGCAACACCGGACCGGCGGCGTCTTTTGCCAGCGCGGAGCCGGCGTTGAGTATCGGCAGGGTAGACAAACCAAACAGCCATTTCAGCGAGCGACGACGATCCATGACAACCTCCGGAGAAAAATGACGCTGACGCCAATGCATCAGCCCTTACCTGCGCCGGCAGGCGCGCGGGCCGGGTGCGTTGTCGTGGCCACGATACACATTATGCGTATTGTGACAGCTAGTTCGGTGAACTCTGGTGAACCGTTACACCCTGATGCACAATTCGCCAGCCGTTTGGATAGATTTAATCCAATTTGGTTCCCACTGTAACCGAAGGCTTCGATCCAACGATTGCAAGTCACAAGCCACTGCGCGCCGGCGCCCTGCTCGGCCCGCAGCTGCCGCGCTGGTAGCGGCGCGGCGGTCGCCGCAGGCGAGCGCCATTCCGGGTTAAACTTGTGGCCCCATATCGCCGGAAGCCTCGATGCGCTGGCGCATTACCTCGCTGCTGCTGAACCTCGCCCACGCGATCGATCATCTGATGCTGCTGGTCTTCGCGACCGCGGTATCGGCCATCGCGCACGATTTCGGCGTCGGGCGCTGGGAAGACCTCATGCCTTACACCACCGGTGCCTTCCTGATGTTCGGCATCGGTTCCTTCCCTTCAGGCCGCCTCGGAGATCTTTGGGGCCGGCGCGCGATGATGCTGGTATTTTTCTTCGGCATGGGAGGCTCGGCGCTGCTGATTGCCCTGACCCAGAACGTCTGGCAGCTGGCGCTGGCGCTGGGCTTGATGGGCACGTTTGCATCAATTTACCATCCGGTGGGCATTCCAATGCTGCTGCGGCAGGCGCGCAAACCCGGCATCACCATAGGGATCAACGGCATGGCCGGCAATCTGGGCATTGCCGCCGCCGCCATTTCGACCGGATTCCTGATTCAGTACGCAAACTGGAGGACCGCTTTTGTCGTGCCCGGCCTCGTATCGATAGGCTGCGGCCTGCTGTTCATGAGAATCGCACCGGCCGAGCAGGGCGCCCCCGGAAAACAAGCGGTCAGGCAGATCGAACTCCCGACCGCCACGCGAAACCGGGTATTCCTGGTGATGACCATGCTGGCCATCACGACCAGCATCCTGTTCAATTTCACCACCAACGGCAACGGCGAGCTGCTCAAAGCGCGCTTGCCGATACTGATGGAACAACCGGCCTTGCTCGGCATGCTGCTCGCGGTAGTATACGCCCTGTCCTCGGTGTCGCAACTCGCCGTCGGGCGCCTGATAGACCGCTTTCCGATACGCAACGTGATGCTGGGCATCATCGCCTGCCAGGGCCCGGTTTTCCTGCTCGCCGCGTTCAGCCAGGGCTGGACGCTATACGCGGCGATGGTTCTTTTCATGGTGCTGGTTTTCGGCTCGATCCCGTTCACCGACGCGATCATCGCGCGCTTCGTCGACGACAGCATCCGGTCACGCGTAAGCGGCATGCGACTGGCGGTTTCCTTCAGCGTAAGTTCGGCGGCGGTCTGGGCGCTGGGCCCGGCGGTCAAGGCGGCTGGTTTTGGCGCTGCCCTGCTGGTGCTGGGAGCAGTCGCCATCTGCTCGCTGCTGATCACCTGGCAGTTGCCCGACGAGCAAAGCATCCGCAAAGCGTCCGCGGTCCCCAGCCCGCAAGCTGCCTGAACGCCGGTTCAACCGCTAGGGACGGCGGCGGCGGTTCCGCAGCGAATCTGACATTTGTCAATATACCCCGCTAGAAGAGGGACCAAGATTCGGAGAGTTTGGCGAGGGGGAATACAAAGAGTGTTCGACGTTCCTGCGGCGATACGCGAGCAGACCACCAAGTGCAGCCACGGTTTCTCCTGCCTGGAGTCCGGGCGCTGCGGCGACAACCCGATGTGCGACGTGGAGACGGTTCACGGCAACAACGTCCTCTGCGTGAGCACGACGGACTGGCCCCAGTGCCCCTACCATCTGGATTTCGGCGGAGCCCAGTTTTGCGTCTGCCCGGTGCGTTGTGCGATTCACCAGCTACAAGCGCCCTGACCGGAACGCCTAGGCGCACGTTGCGTCATTGGCTGCGATGTCCTGATGCCGCGCGCTTGAATGCCGGGCTGCCGGCGAGACCGCATGCGCCGGGAATTTCTCCACCTGGCGCACGGTCGCGTCCCGCGGATCCGGCGTCTGCGCGAAACCGAGCTTGCGCGCGAGTTGCTGCATCGCCTGGTTGGCCGCAAACGTGATTCCATGCAGCCGCACTATGCCGGCTGCGTGGGCGTGCCGCAGCAGCGCGTTCAACAGCACGGTGCCTATGCCTTTGCGCTGCCAGGCGTCCGCCACCACCACGGCGAACTCTGCAGCCGCGTCGGCGTCTCTGACATAGCGCGCAACGCCGAGCAGGCGCAGCTGCGCGCCCTTGCCGGTGACGGCGACGAAAGCCATTTCCTGTTCGTAGTCGATGCGCGTCAGGCGCCGAATCTCCTCCGGCGTCAGCTTTCTGGCGCCGAGCAGCCGGTTGTAGCGCGTATCGCTCGACAAGCCGCCGATAAATGCCTTTTCGATGGCATCGTCCTCCGGGTGTATCGGCCGGATGACGATCGCCGTGCCATCGGCCAGGCGCCGGGATGCAACGAGGTGCGCAGGGTAGCGCTGCGACGCGTGAGCGCCGATCTGGTGTGCCGCGGTGGCCATCATGGCGTCCTCGCCCTAGATCCCTGCTGCGGCGCGCGCGCTGCCTGCGCCGGGCAGGGCAGACTTCAACCAGGCGCTCAGCCGGCTGGCGCGGGTCGGCGCTTGCGCCTGCCCGATGCTGATCGCACCCGGCCCGAGCGCCTGCAGCAGCGCCACGCCCCCGCGGTCGAGCGTGAACGCCTCGCCCGCGGTCAGAACGATGTCACGCGGGTCGCCGTGCTGCGTCACCCACACGCTACCGCGGTGGCAGACCACGGAATGTCCACGGCCGCCGCGCACTTTCACCAGCTGTTTCGGCTGCAGGCAAAGGCTGTCCTGATTGAGTTCGATGTTCATGCTGATCTCCTTGTGACATGCGTTTGAATCATGGCAAAATAAGCACTGGCTCGACGCCCATGGATCCCATGCGGTTTTATCTGTAGGCGTCGGAATCGATTATGTGAGTGGTTGGGGTCTCGCTCAAACGACATTTGAGAATCGTTCGCATGAGTTTAATGAATGGCTGAAACGAGCCGCAATCTGCCCTCGCTTGACCTGCTGCGGGGATTCGAAGCGGCTGCGCGCAACCTGAGTTTCACCCGCGCAGCGGTGGAATTGTTCATCACCCAGTCTGCCGTGAGCCGCCAGGTGAAGACCATCGAAGACCATCTCGGCACGGCGCTATTCGTGCGCCGCCACCGCGCGCTGCAGCTGACCGAAGCGGGGCACGAGCTGTACCGCGCCACAGCGCAGGCGCTGCGCCAACTCTCCGATGCCGCGAGCAGGATCCGGGAGCGCAGCGCCGGGCGCACGCTCACCGTCACCACGACCATCGGTTTCGCCTCGCTCTGGCTGATTCCGCGGCTCGCTGATTTCCGCAGCCAGAGACCGGACATCGACATCCGTATTGCGGCGGACAACAAAATGCTCGATCTGGAACGCGTAGGCATGGAGATCGCGATACGCTATTGCATGCCGAAGGCAGCGCCGGAGGGGGCACTCAAACTGTTCGGGGAAGTGGTGCTGCCGGTGTGCAGTCCTAAGCTGGTCACGCGGGCGGCGCCGCTGGCTGCGCCCGCGGACCTGCGCCACCACGTATTGCTGCATTATGAAATGCCGGATGGCGTCGCGCCCTGGCTCAGTTGGACCGTATGGCTGGAAACGATGCAGTTGCCCGGCCTGAAGCCGGCGGGAGCGCTGCGCTTCAGCCAGTACGACCAGACGATCCACGCGGCAATCGACGGGCAGGGCGTGGCCCTGGGCACGAGTCCCTTGGTTAGGCAACTCATCCGGCAGGGCAGGCTGATTGCCCCGCTCGCAAAAAAATTCGAGTCGTCGCGGGCCTACTTTCTGGTCACCTCCGCGAACGCGGCCGGCCGGCCGGAAGTGCAGGACTTCGCCGCCTGGCTGCTGCGGCAGGCAAAACAGGAGCCTCCCACGCGCAGCGGCCGACGGCGCCAACCCGGGGGCAGCACATGAACCTTTTTCCTTTCTTGGATTGCGAGTCCTTGCCATGACCGAGCCCCCGATCTCCATCAGCTTCGGGCGCCTGCGCGCATTTATCGCTGCCGCGTTCGAGCAGCTGGGCCTGCCCGCTGCCGACGCCCTCACGGTGGCGACGCTGATGGCCGAAGCCGATCTCCAGGGGTCGGACGGCCACGGCATCATCCGCCTGCCGCAGTACGCGCGGCGCATCAAGGCCGGGGGAGTCAATCCGCGCCCGGCTATCCGTGTGGTGCAGGAGCGCGCGGGCATGGCGCTGATCCATGGCGACAACGGCATGGGACACCTGGTGATGCAGCGCGCGGCGCACCTGGCGATCGAGAAGGCGCGCGTCGCCGGCGTCGCCTGGGTGGGCTCACAGTGGAGCAATCATGCCGGTCCCGCGTCGCTGTACGCACGCATGCCGCTGGCGCACGACATGATCGGCCTGTACTTTGCGGTCGGCAACGCCAACCATCTCCCGCCCTGGGGCGGCCTGGACATGCTCTTGTCCACCAACCCCATCGCTGCAGCCATTCCCGCCGCCGCCGAAGCGCCGGTGGTGCTCGACATGGCGACCACGGTCGCGGCTTACGGCAAGGTGAAGGCCAAGGCGCAGCGCGGCGAGACCATGCCGGAAGGTTGGATGATAGACCGCGCGGGGCGTCCGCTTACCGACCCCAAGCGCGCCGACGAAGGCTTCCTGCTGCCTATCGGCGGCTACAAGGGTTACGGCCTCGCGCTGCTGGTCGGCTTGCTCTCCGGCACGCTGAACAACGCCGCCATGGGCAAGGACGTGGTGGATTTCAACCACGACGATGCGAGCGCCACCAACACCGGACAGGCCATACTGGCGATCGACATCGGGGCGTTCGGCGATGTCGCGGCATTCAAGGCCCGCGTCGATCAGCTGGTGCGCGATCTGCGCGCGAGCCGCCGCATGCCGGGGGTAGAGCGCATCTGGCTTCCAGGCGAGCAAAGCCAGGCGAAGCGCGTCGCCTATGCGCGCGACGGCATTCCCATCGCGGCCGGACTGATGAGCAAGCTGAACCAGCTGGCCGCCGAACTGGGCATCACGGCGCTGGACTGACGACTTCGGCCACGGACCGGACCGGCGTGCAGTAAAATGAAGCTGGCTGCGAACAAAGGAGTACGCCACATGCGAGGCACCGTCATCGTATCGTTTGCCCGGGATCGAGAATACGAGTTGAGGATTACCGCGGGCGACAAGCCCCTGCCGACGGCGCAGGAGGGCGAGCTGTGGTTGTCGCGACAGTTCGAAGAATTGGGCTGTACCCCCAGAAGCCTGGTCGGGAAGGTGCTCGCGCTCGACCGGATACTCGAAGTCGCGCGCGAGGCGGGCGAGAAGCACTTCCGCGGCGACATTGCCTGGGCCGAACAGTACGCCCGCGCCGTGCTCGCCACCCTCAACCGCCCCAGCGTGCGCGTCGACGTCGAAGCGGGCACGGTAGGCTGATCGCGATCCCCGCCGGATCGGCAGCTGCGCCCGGCGGAGTTTCAAGTTTTGCCGCCATGGCTGGAAGCGGCTGCCCAGAAGTCCGGCAGGGCACGATACACCCGACAACCTGGAGAAAATGAAATGTCGTTCGCACAGCGCATTATCCTCGTACTTGTTGTCGCGGCCGCTTTGCCGTTTACGGCCGCGGCACAGTCGGGTTATCCGGCGAAACCGATCCGTATGATCATCCCGCTTGCCGCTGCGAGCGCGGTCGACAACGCGGCGCGCATCGTAGCGCAGCGGATGTCGATCAACATGGGCGAGCAGATCGTCGTCGATAACCAGCCCGGCGCGGCGGGTCTGATCGGCGCCGAGCGCGTCGCGAGAGCTGCCCCGGACGGCTATACCATAGGCGGCTTCAACGACAGCATCATGACCATGCTGCCGAACCTGCACGCGAAAATGCCGTGGGATATCCTGAAGGACTTTGAACCCGTTTCGCTGGTCGCAACGGTGGAGTGGGGGCTGGTCGCAAGCAACCAGGCGCCGTACCGCAACGCGGCCGAATTGATTGCCGCTGCCCGGGCCGCACCGGGGAAAATCGATTACGCCTCGGGGGGAAACGGCAGCCCGCAGCACATCGCCATGGCGCTGTTTGCCTCGAGCGCGGGGGTGTCGCTCACGCACGTGCCGTATAAGGGCGCCACGCAGGCCGCGCTGGATGTCGCGGCGGGGCAGGTGCCGGTGTCGTTCCAGGGGCTGGCGACCGCAGCCTCGCTGATCCGCGGCGGCAAGCTCAGGTTGCTGGGTGTGACCACGCGCAGCCGCCTGGCCCAGTTTCCCGACGCGCCCACGATAGCGGAGTCCGGTTTGCCGGGCTTCGAATTCAACTCCTGGTTCACCGTCATGGCGCCGGCCGGCACGCCGAAAGAAATCATCGCGCGGCTGAATGCGGAAATCCTGAAAGCGCTGGCGGACCCGGGAGTGCGCGAAAAGCTGAACGCGCAAGGCCTCACGGTACGCGGCTCTTCGCCCGAGGAACTCGGCGCCGCGACGCGCGAGCAGTTGGCGAAATACGCGCGGCTGATGAAGCAGGCCGGCGTCACTATCGAATAATGCGGTCGCGGGCCGCTCAGGCCTGAAGCTGCGCGACCTGCTGGGCCAGTTGCTGCATGCGCACGGCGATCGATTTCAGCAGCGATGCCCCGAACGCCGGGTTGGCCTTGACCAGGCCGAGAAAGTCGGCCCGGTTGATCGCCAGCAGCTTGCAGTCGGCCTCCGCGGTCGCCGAGGCCGCGCGCGCAGAGCGATCGACCAGCGCCATTTCGCCGAACATCCCGCCGGGGCCGACGCGCTCGACCACGCTATTACCCACCGAGATTGCAACCCTGCCTTCCATTACGACATACATGAACGCGCCGACCGCGCCTGCGCTCATAATCACTTTGCCTGCGGGGAAACTAGCCGGTTCCTGGGTGGCGAGTTCGTGTGCCAGCCCGGCGAGCGTCTTGCGATCGAGAATGTCGCTGCGTTCGGCGGGAGCCACCGCCGGGCGGGCGGTGCCCAGTTTGACTATGCTCTGGCGCAGGCGCTGCACCATGGTGCTCATCAGCATCAGCGCGAATTCGGGCTTTTTCTGCAGCGCACTGTGAAACTGCTTTTCGTCCAGCGACAGCACGCGGCAGTTGATCTTGGCCATCGCCGTCGCGCTGCGCGGCAGACCGGCGATGACCGCCAGTTCGCCGAATACGTCACCCGGCTTGACCACCCCGAAAAATTTATTTTGTATCATCAGGCCGATTTCGCCTTCCAACAACAGGTACATCCTCGCGCCTTTTGAAAACAGGCCGCCGGCCTTCTCGTTCTCGGAGAAAATAGGCTTGCCGGCCGGCTTCTCCTCCAGCATTCCGGCGGAGCGAAAGAACTCCAGCGCCAAGGCCGGCTGATAAAGCGGACTCTGCGCGGCGACCTGAGCCGCCGCGCGCGCAACTGCGTCGGGACGCGGCGTAGGCTTGGCCGAAAAATCGAGGTCGTCCATGGGCAAGGATATTTTAGTCCTTAATTCAATTGTGGGCGACTGCGCGCCATCCCGGCTACGGTGGCCGCAGCGATGCTCCGGGGCGACGCCCGTAGCCTGGCTCCCCGGCGTCCTGAACTAGCGCTCAGGATTGCTATACTGCCGCCGTCGTTCCCGCCCCTGGCCGCCGACCGGCCGAAAGGGGGATCATGCTTCAAAGGCCGGATCAGCCCATGACGCAACCGCGCGAAGTCTCGCTTTCCGCCGCCGACGGCACACCGCTGTTTGTCGCCGATTGGCCAACCGGTTCTCCCGCCGCGACGGGCCAGGGCGTCCTGCTGATGCATGGACTGGGCGAGCACAGCGGCCGCTACGCGCATGTGGCGCGCTTCTTCAACGATTGCGGTTTTTCGGTGCGCGCCTATGATCACCGCGGCCACGGACGCTCGCGCGGCGCACGCGGCGATGTGCCCGATGCGGAGACGCTGTTGCAGGACGCGCGCATCGCGGTCGACGATTTCGCGCAAGAGTTGTCCGCAGCGCCGCTGCTGCTCGGCCACAGCATGGGCGGCTTGTTCGCGACTTACTACGCAACGCGGGCGCTGTCGCCACTGCGCGGCCTGATCCTGTCTTCGCCCGCGCTGCGAATTAGGCTGTCGGGCGCGCAAAAGCTGCTGCTGCAGGTTCTGGGCGCATTCGCTCCCGGATTCGGCATACCGAACGGACTCAAATCCAGATACCTGTCGCATCGACAGGAAGTGGTCGACGCTTATGATGCGGACCCGCTGGTGCATTCCAAAATCAGCGCGCGCCTGTTGCGCGCCATGCTGGAGGCCATCGAGTTTGCGCAAGGCCATGCGTCCACGCTCAAGATCGACACCCTGCTGCTGGTGGCCGGCGACGACCACCTGGTCGATGCGAGCGGCAGCGAGGCCTTTTTCGAGCAACTCGCGCCGGGCGTGGGCGCGATGCATACCTACATGGGCTACTACCATGAGTTATTCAACGAGGCCGAAGCCGGGCGCGTATTCGACGACCTGCGCATCTGGCTGGTGGGACTGCAGGCCCGCGAACGCGGCGGGATCCTGCGCTAGCGGCAGATCAGGTTTTGACCGGCCTGTTCTCGGGGTGATGTTCCGTCGCTGGATCCAGGTGCATCCAGGGCCGCGCACTGTTGGTCCAGATATTCATCACCAGCTTCATCGCACGCGGATCATCCAGCGTGCCCACTTTGAGCACCATCATCTCCGGCATTTTCGCTCTTTGGCTGTAGACGGGCGAACCGCAGTCGGGGCAGAAATAGCGGTTCAGGATATTCCCGCTATTGGCGGTGTCTTCGTACCGCTTGGGCGTGCCTGAGGTAAAGGTCACCGCGCTCGACGGCACCACCGCGTTGTGGCTGGCGCCGGCGCCGGAGGCTTTCTGGCAATGGGTGCAATGGCAGGCGATGATCTTTTCCACGGGCGCGCTGACGCTGTAGCGGATGTTGCCGCACAGACAGCCGCCGGTAACTGCGTTCGGCATCGGGTTCTCCTCGATCAATTCGGGCGGGGTATCAGGTTTTGGCGGTGAAATCGAAATCGTCCGCGGCGGCGGCAGGCGCAGCAGTAGCGGCCGGTGCAGCGGCCGGCACTTTCGCCGCGGCACGAAGCGCCGCGGGCGAGAGATTCGCTCCGGGCTCGGCCGACGCGCCCGGTGAGGTCCCATCCGACGCAAACGCGGCCTCGAGGTCCTGCTGGATCTGCGCGACGTCGAACGCAGACCGCCCCTGCATGCGCAGCAGGATGCGCGCAGGCATGTCCTGGATGCGCGGCACGGCGGCGCGCACGTTGGCGGCGGTGGTGAGTATCGGCACGGCGTGGTTGTTCTTGAACCCGGGTTCGGCGCGCTCGATGGCGTCGATGACCGCGGCCTGGGCCTTGGCGATGCCCATGAGGAGTTCTGCGAGTTGAGTGTTGTCCATTCCGGTGCGCTCCTGGGGATCCGAATTGGTGCCCATGATACCCCGATCCGCGCGCCGGCTACGACATGCGCCAACACTCATGGGGGTGCGCAATCCGCGCTAACATGCGCAGGCACGCATCTCAGGGACTGACACGACATGACCCCCGCCAATGACACCCACTCCAAGACCATCGGCTACATCCTCTGGGTCTTCGGTTTTACCGGCTCGCACCGTTTCTACTATGGCAAACCGGTTAGCGGAACCCTCTGGTTTTTCACCTTGGGTCTGCTCGGCATCGGCTGGCTGATCGATGTGTTCCTGATTCCAGCCATGGACCGGGAGGCCGACCTGCGCTTCCGCGCCGGGCGCGTCAACTACAGCATCGCGTGGGTGCTGCTCACCTTCCTCGGACTGCTGGGCATACACCGCATGTACATGGGCAAGTGGGTGACGGGGATCATCTACCTGTGCACTGCGGGTCTGCTGGGGCTCGGCTATCTGTACGATTTTTGGACTTTGAACGACCAGATTACCGTGGTAAATGCGCCCGGCTAGCGGCGGCTCCGCAGTTTTCCGGCGAACGCATCAGACCAAGGTTGCAGGAAGATGGGCTCTACAGACATCTGCCCGGAGACGCCCGTCGATTTCGGTTTTTCGCACGATCACCAGAAATTAAAAAGGCGGCCGGAGCCGCCTTTTTCATGCACACCACGCGCTCTACTTGCGCTGGCGCAGTTTGCGGATGGCGGCGATCTGGGCCGCGGCTTCGGCCAGTTCGGACATCGCCTTGGCGTATTCCATCTTGCCGGTCCGGTCCGACAGATTTTCCTGCGCGCGCTTGTGCGCTTCGAGCGCCTTGGCTTCGTCCAGGTCGTGGCCGCGGATGGCGGTATCCGCCAGCACGGTAATCAGGTTCGGCTGCACTTCGAGAATGCCGCCGGCGACAAAGATCAGCTCTTCCTCGCCGCCGCCCGCGGGCTTGATGCGCACCGTGCCCGGCCGGATGCGCGTGATCAGCGGGGTGTGCTTGGGGTAAACGCCGAGCTCGCCCTCTTCGCCGGGCAGCACCACAAACTCCGCTTCGCCGGAGTAGATGGCCTCTTCGGCGCTGACGACGTCTACGTGAATTGTGTGTGCCATATGACTTAGAACCTTTTGTCCCCGACCGGCCCGGCAAGCCGGGGGTCGTACTTGGGCTTTACTGGAGCGTCTTCGCCTTTTCTACCGCCTCTTCGATGCCGCCCACCATGTAGAAAGCCTGCTCCGGAAGGCTGTCGTAGTCGCCGTTGACAATCCCCTTGAAGCCTTTGATGGTTTCTTTCAGCGGCACGTACTTGCCTTCCTGGCCGGTGAAGTTCTTGGCCACGTCGAACGGCTGCGACAGGAAGCGCTGGATTTTGCGCGCGCGCGCCACCGCCAGCTTGTCCTCGGGCGAGAGCTCGTCCATGCCCAGAATCGCGATGATGTCGCGCAGTTCCTTGTAGCGCTGCAGCGTCTGCTGCACCGCGCGTGCGGTGGTGTAGTGCTCTTCGCCCACCACGTGCGGATCCATCTGGCGCGAGGTCGAATCGAGCGGATCGACCGCCGGGTAGATGCCGAGCGAAGCGATATCGCGCGACAGCACCACGGTCGAATCGAGGTGGCCGAAGGTGGTCGCAGGCGAGGGATCAGTCAGATCGTCGGCGGGCACGTAGACGGCCTGGATCGAGGTGATCGAGCCGGTCTTGGTGGAGGTGATGCGCTCCTGCAGACGGCCCATCTCCTCGGCCAGCGTCGGTTGGTAGCCCACCGCGGAAGGCATGCGGCCCAACAGCGCCGACACTTCGGTGCCGGCGAGGGTGAAGCGGTAGATGTTGTCGACGAAGAACAAGACGTCGCGGCCTTCGTCGCGGAAATATTCGGCCATGGTGAGGCCGGTCAGCGCGACGCGCAGGCGGTTGCCGGGCGGCTCGTTCATCTGGCCGTAGACCAGGGCCACTTTGTCCAGCACGCCGCCGTCTTTCATCTCGTGGTAGAAGTCGTTGCCCTCGCGCGTGCGCTCACCCACGCCGGCGAACACCGACAGTCCGGAGTGCTTTTTCGCGATGTTGTTGATCAGCTCCATCATATTCACCGTCTTGCCCACGCCCGCGCCGCCGAACAGGCCGACTTTTCCGCCTTTGGCGAAGGGGCAGACCAGGTCGATCACCTTGATCCCGGTCTCGAGCAGTTCCTGGCTCGGGGAAAGCTCGTCGTATTTGGGGGCCATACGGTGGATGGAGGCGACTTTCTCGGCGCCGATCGGGCCGGCTTCGTCGATCGGCCGGCCGAGCACGTCCACGATGCGACCCAGGGTTTTCGGCCCCACCGGCACCGAGATCGGCGCATTGGTGTTGACCACTTTCATGCCGCGGCGCAGGCCGTCGGAAGAACCCAGTGCGATGGTGCGCACGACGCCGTCGCCGAGCTGCTGCTCGACTTCGAGGGTGAGCCCGATCTCGTCCATTTTCAGCGCGTCATAAATATGCGGCATCTGGTCACGCGGGAATTCCACGTCCACCACGGCGCCGATGCACTGTACGATAGTTCCTTCTTGGCTCATCGTCTTTTCCTAAAGTTCAATTAGCTTTTAAACCGCCGCCGCACCGGCGACGATCTCGGACAATTCCTTGGTGATCGCCGCCTGGCGGGTCTTGTTGTAGATCAGGGTCAGCTCGTCGATGACGCTGCCGGCGTTGTCGCTCGCCGCCTTCATCGCCACCATGCGTGCGCTTTGCTCCGAAGCCATGTTCTCGGTCACCGACTGGTAGATCAGCGCTTCGATATAGCGGGTGAGCGTTTGGTCGAGCACGGACTTGGCGTCGGGCTCGTAAATGTAATCCCAGGAACCTTCGGGCGAGCCGAGCCTCTCCCCCGACAGCGGCAGGAGCTGCTCCATCACCGGTTCCTGCTTCATGGTGTTGACGAACTTGGTGTAAAAAATCTCCAGCCGGTCAAAACGGTCCTGGGTGTAGCCGTCGAGCATTATCTTCAGCGCGCCGATCAGCCGCTCCATGTGCGGCTTGTCGCCCAGGCCAATCACATGCGACACCACGTTGGCGCCCAGGCGCTGCATGAAGCCCAGGCCTTTGTTGCCGATACAGCACACTTCGAACGTCTCGCCCTGCGACTCCCACTCGCGCATTTTCGCGAGCGCCATGCGCAGGACATTGGTGTTCAAGCCGCCGCACAGGCCCTTGTCCGCGGTGACGACGATGATGCCGACTTTCTTCACCGTGTCGCGCGTCACCAGGTAGGGGTGGCGGTACTCGGGATTGGCGTGCGAGAGGTGAGCCGCGACGTTGCGGATCTTCTCGGCGTAAGGACGGGCCGCGCGCGTGCGCTCCTGCGCCTTGCGCATCTTGGAAGCCGCGACCATCTCCATCGCCTTGGTGATCTTGCGCGTGTTTTGCACGCTCTTGATCTTGGTCTTGATTTCCTTTGAACCTGCCATTCCTGTGCCTTTTTGCTAACGCCCCTCACCCCAGCCCTCTCCCCGCTTGCGGGGAGAGGGGGGACTTGCTTAATACGTACCGTTCTTCTTGAAGTCCTTGACCGCCTCGTGCAGCGTGGCCTCGTCTTCCTTGGTCAGGTCCTTGGTGCTCTCGATACGCTCGACCAGCGCGGCGTACTTGTCCTTGCAGTAAGCGCGCAGGGCGCGCTCGGCCGCCAGCGCCTTTTTCGTGTCGATGTCGTCGAAATAGCTGTTGTTCACCGCGAACAGCGTGAGCGCCATTTCCCACACCTGCAGCGGCTCGTACTGCGGCTGCTTCATCAGTTCGGTCACCAGGCGCCCGCGCTCGAGCTGTTTCCTCGTGGCTTCGTCCAGGTCGGAGGCGAACTGGGCGAAAGCCGCGAGTTCGCGATACTGCGCCAGGGACAGGCGCACGCCGCCGCCCAGTTTCTTGATCACCTTGGTCTGCGCCGCGCCGCCGACGCGCGACACCGAGATGCCGGCGTTGATGGCGGGACGGATGCCGGCATTGAACAGGTCAGTCTCGAGGAAAATCTGTCCGTCGGTAATCGAAATCACGTTGGTCGGCACGAAAGCGGTGACGTCGCCGGCCTGGGTTTCGATCACCGGCAGCGCGGTGAGCGAACCGGTCTTGCCCTTGACCGCGCCCTTGGTGAATTTCTCCACGTACTCCACGTTCACGCGCGCGGCGCGCTCGAGCAGGCGCGAGTGCAGATAGAACACGTCGCCGGGATAGGCTTCGCGGCCCGGCGGGCGGCGCAGCAGCAGGGACACTTGGCGATAGGCCCAGGCCTGCTTGGTCAGGTCGTCATAAATGATCAGCGCGTCCTGGCCGCGATCGCGGAAATATTCGCCCATGGTGCAGCCGGAGTAGGGCGCGATGTACTGCATCGCGGCCGATTCCGACGCCGTGGCCGCGACCACAATCGTGTAGGCCATGGCGCCGTGCTCTTCGAGCCTGCGCACCACGTTGACCACCGAAGAGGCTTTCTGCCCGATCGCGACGTAGACGCAGATCAGGTCCTTGCCCTTCTGGTTGATGATGGTGTCGATCGCCACCGCGGTCTTGCCGGTCTGGCGGTCGCCGATGATCAGCTCGCGCTGGCCGCGGCCGATCGGCACCATGGAGTCGATCGCCTTCAGGCCGGTCTGCACCGGCTGCGACACCGACTGGCGCTCGATCACGCCCGGCGCCACTTTTTCGATCACGTCGGTCATCTTGGCGTTGATCGGACCTTTGCCGTCGATCGGCTGGCCGAGGGAGTTGACCACGCGGCCGATCAGTTCCGGGCCGACCGGCACATCGAGAATGCGGCCGGTGCACTTGACCGTGTCGCCCTCGGAGATGTGCTCGTAGGGTCCCAGCACCACCGCGCCGACCGAATCGCGCTCGAGGTTGAGCGCGAGGCCGAAAGTATTCTGGGGGAATTCCAGCATCTCGCCCGCCATCACGTCCGACAGGCCATGGATACGGCAGATGCCGTCGGTCACCGACACCACCGTGCCCTGGGTGCGGACGTCGGCGGACAGCGCAAGATTCTGGATCTTGCTCTTGATCAGCTCGCTGATCTCGGAAGGATTCAACTGTTGCATGCTTTCTCCTGAACCTTAAGTATTCTCAGCTCGCGAGCAGGCCGGCGGCCATCGCGTTCAGCTTGCCGCGCACCGAGCCGTCGATGACCTCGTCGCCGACCACCACGCGCACGCCACCGATAAGATCGCTGTCGATGCTTACCTGAGGATTGATCTTGCGTTTAAAGCGTTTTTCCAGATCCGCCACCAGGCTGGCCAGCTGTCCGCCCTCCAGGGCGAATGCCGTGGTGATCTGGGCGTCGACCACGCCTTCGCGCTCGTTCTTGAGCATCTCGAACTGCCCGAATATTTCCGGCAGCAGCGTCAGGCGGTCGTATTCGATCAGCAGGCCGATAAAGGTTTTCACCTCGGCCGACAGGTCACCCGGACAAAGCGACAGGAACAGTTCCCGCAACTGACCCGCCGTCAGGTCGTACTTGGCCAGGCATTCCTGCATGTCCGGATGCGCAGCCACCTGCGCCAGGTTGCGCAGCGTGCCCGACCACGCGGCGAGGGCGCCGCCCGCATCGGCGAGGCGGAACACCGCTTCGGCATAGGGCCGGGCGAGCGTAGCGGTTTCGGCCATAAGAGTCTAAAGCTCCCACTTCAACTGGTTGAGCAGCTCGGCGTGGGCCTGGGCGTTGACTTCGCGCTGCAGGATCTTCTCGGCGCCGCTGACCACCAGCGCGGCCACCTGTTCGCGCAGGACCTCTTTGGCACTGGAAACTTCCTGCTGGATCTCCGACTTGGCCCCGGCGATCAGACGATCGCCTTCAGCCTTGGCCGAGTTCTTGGCTTCTTCTATCATCTGCAAACCGCGCTTTTCGGCGTGGGCGATGATTTCGGCGGCGCGCGCGCGCGCCTTGGCCGTCTCTTCGGCGGCGAGCTTGCCCGAGGCCTCGAGCTGCTGTTTGCCTTGCTCGCCGGCGGCCAGGCCGTCGGCGATCTGCTTCTGCCGCTCTTCGATCGCTTTCATCAGCGGCGGCCAGACGAACTTGACCGTGAACAGAATGAAAACCGCGAACGAAATCGCCTGGGCGATCAGTGTGAAATTGATGTTCATGTTCGAATCCCCTTGCGGACCTGGCTTGCCAGGACCGGCGGTGCGGTCAAGTTACTTGATGACGGCGAGCAGCGGGTTACCGAACGCGAACAGCATCGCGATACCGACGCCGATAATGAACGAGGCGTCGATCAGGCCGAGCAGCAGGAACACTTTGGCCTGCAGTTGGGGGATCAACTCGGGCTGGCGCGCAGCGCCTTCGAGGAAGCGGCTGCACATCAGGGCCACGCCGATACAGGCGCCCATCGCACCCAGTCCGACGATCAGGCCGATGCCGATGCCGGTGTAGGCCTGAATCATGGCCAAGGCTTGAATTTTATCCATCGTAGTGTCCTCTCTTGAACGAAATGAAATGTTATCGGGGGTTAATGGGAAATCTAATGGCTTTGACGCTCAATGGCTCTCGTGGGCCATCGAGATGTAGACGATCGTAAGCATCATAAATATGTAGGCCTGCAGCACCACGATCAGGATATGGAATATCGACCAGCCGACGCCGAGGATGGCGCCAAAGAACACGCCGGAGAGGCTGGTGGCGGCCCACAGCCACAACAGCAGGAAAATGATCTCGCCCGCGTACATGTTGCCGTACAGCCGCAGCGAGTGCGACAGCGGCTTGGACACGTATTCGACCAGATTGAACAGGAAATTGAACGGCCACAGGATCGGATGGCCGCCGAAGGGCGCACAGAACAATTCGTGGATCCAGCCGCGCAGGCCTTTGACCGCGATGGAGAAATAGATCATCAGCAGAAACACCGACAGCGACAACGCGAAGGTGGTGTTGACGTCGGCGGTGGGGACGATGCGGAATTCGTGCTGGTGGAACACATGCGTCAGCACCCAGGCGATGATATCGACCGGCAGGAAGTCCATCGAATTCATCAGCAGGATCCACACGAACACCGTCAGCGCGGTGGGCGCGACGAAATCGCGCTTGCCGTGGAATATGCCCTTCACCTGGTCGTCGACGAAGCCGAACAGGAGTTCGATGAAGGCCTGGCGCTTGGTCGGCACGCCGGAGGTCGCGGCGCGCGTTACCAGCCACATGAGCAGGGTGGCGACGACACCGAGGATCAGACCGGTCACCAGCGAATCGATGTGCAGCGTCCAGAAAGCGCCGTCGCCGACCGACTGGGCGTTGAAGCTCAAGTGGTGTTGTATATAGCTTGTTGCGTTGAGTTCTTGCCCGGCAGCCATTGTGTCTAGCCTGCTATGTCCACGTTAAATACGCGCTACGGCGCGAAAATCGCTTAAGTTAAGTCTTGTCGCCTGCGAACAGCGCCATACTGAAAATCAGGATCGAAACGACGAACGACCCCAACAACCCTACCACGACGACGTCTTGATACAGCGCCAACACGAGCCAAAGCAGCAATCCTGCAAGAAAAAGCTTGGCCACTTCGGCCTTGAGGGCGGCGAAGATGACCTCGCTTGCGGATTTCCCTTTTGCTTCTGCGCTTTTTGCAGCCAGCATCACAAACACCAGCCCGGCCGTAACGCTGATCAGGCCGCCAAGTAGCGCCGAAATCGCGCCGTGAACGCCCGCAAACCAGGCCGCAATCGAGGCGATGATTATTGTGGCCAGTACTTGCGACCCGATCACCGGGCGGAACTTTCGCCACACTCGCCGCTATCCTCGCTGCAAAACGGCGAAATTATAGCGGCATTCGCGCAGTACGGTCAATTCACAATTCCGTTTTCGCTGACGCAATGCCTTGATCCACATCAATATGTACCACGCGGGTTAAAGGTATTTGCAGATCAGTTCGGCGGGCGACGCCGGCGCATGCCCCGAGCTAGCGCGCCGCGCGCTTTTTGACCTTGGGCGCGGCTCGCGGAACGTCGGTCTTGGAAAAATACCAATCGGTATAGTCGAAGCCGGCGTGCGCCCTGGCCTCCGCGTCCTTCGCCGTGGAAGGCGGCGGCACCATGACTTTTTGACCGGGGCACCAGCCCTCCGGGGTCGCAACGCCGTGCCGGTCGCTGGTTTGCAGCGCTTCGAGCAACCGCAGAAACTCTTCCACCGAGCGGCCGTTGGTCATGGGGTAATAGACCATCGCCCGCACCCTGCCTTCCGGGTCGATGAAGAACGTCGCGCGCACGGTCGAGGTATCGCTTGCCCCGGGCTGGATCATGCCGAAATCGTGCGCAATCCGCATCGACAGATCGTCGATGATGGGAAACGGAATCTCGACGCCGAATTTCTCCTTGATATTGCGGATCCAGGCGAGATGCGAATAAGTGCTGTCGATCGAAAGGCCGAGCAGTTCGCAGCCGAGTTTTTGGAAACGTTGATAGTACTTGGCGAACGCCAGGAATTCGGTGGTACACACCGGCGTGAAATCCGCCGGATGGGAAAACAGGATCAGCCATTTCCCGCGGTAGTCCTGCAGCGAGCGCGGACCATGGGTGGTCTTGGCGGTAAAATCGGGGGCCGGCTCGTTGATGCGCGGCAGCTTGGCGTTCCAGACGTTTTCCATATATTTCTCCTGTGCGGCGCAATTCACCCCGTAAGCGCTGTTGATTCAGTCCTGAAAGCGGGCGATGATTTCCGGCGGGATGACGCCCGCTTTAAGCCCCTCCGGATCGGCCGGGTCGCGCAGACCCCACACCCGGACTTCGCGTCCCTCGACGACGATATTACCGTTGTTATGTATCCGGTGCTCGACCACAAATACCTTGCTGCGCCATTCGCCGACCCAACTCTCCACCGTGATTTTGTCACCAAAGCGCGACGGGCCGCGAAAGCTGGCGCTGGCGTCTACCAGCGCCACCCCCGCCATCCGGTATTCCGGGAACAATTGCGCCCAAGGCATGCCGCGCGAGCGAAACATCCGCTCGGTCGCCCGATCGAACCAGTCGAAATAGCGCGGGTAAAAGACGATGCGCGCCGGATCGCAATCGGCGAAGTCGACAATAATTTCAAAACGGGAAGGCGTCATATCCGCTGGGCAGGAGAATGAATTTCATGGACTAAACGCTGCGGCGCGAGCGCGTATCCTTAGCCGGGTTGGCGAGTTCAGGGCGATATTATGCCGCCTTCTACCGCAGGCGATAAGGCAAATCGCGGCCCTTGCGCGGGGTGACAAGGGCCAAGGTACAGACTAGACTGAAAATCATGGCCTGCGAGACCAAGCGACGTTCTGTCCTGGGTACGCTGGGGTTGGTCGCTGCCCTCGCCGGCGGCGACGCGCAGCCTGTAGACCCGTATGCGCGCGAGCGCCAGGCCCTGCTTAGAGAAATCGAAGCCATGGCGCGCGAAACCGGCGCTGAAACCGGCCGCGCGGTGTTCAGCGAGCGGGTAATGGCTGCAATGGCCAAGGTGCCGCGCCACCGTTTCGTCTCCGCGGCCTACGGACCGCTGTCCTATGCCAACCGGCCGCTACCCATAGGGCACGGCCAGACCATCTCCCAGCCCTATATCGTCGCGCTGATGACTGAGCTGCTCGACGTCAAACCAGGAGATTCAGTTCTGGAAATCGGCACCGGCTCCGGCTATCAAGCAGCCGTATTGGCCGAGCTGGTGCACCAGGTGTACTCGATCGAGATCATCGAGCCCGTCGGAAAGAACGCCGCTGCCTTGCTGCAGCAGTTGGGTTATAGAAATGTCGAGACCAGGATAGGCGACGGCTATCTAGGCTGGCCGGAACGCGCACCCTTTGATGCCATTATCGTCACCGCCGCCGCGCGGCAGATCCCGCCGGCGCTGGTTGAGCAATTGAAACCAGGCGGACGCATGGTGATTCCGGTCGGCGCGGAAAACGAGGTGCAGTTCTTGCGCGTAATGGTGAAGCAGGCCGACGGTTCGATCGCGGCCCGGCGCGGCCTGCCGGTGCGCTTTGTGCCGCTTACCCGCGCCCGATGATCGCCCGCGCGCCGGCTGCGCGCTTCAGTTCTTGAATTTCGACAGCAGATCGTCCAGATGCTCGTGGCTGGCGTAGCTGATCACCAGCTTGCCCGCGCCCTTCTTGCCTGGCTTGATTTCGACCGTGGTACCGAATTTTTCCGACAGCTCTTCCTCGAAGCGCAGGATGTCGCGATTGGTCTTGAGCCGGTTCGATTTCTTTGGCTTCGGGCTGAGGATGTCCTGCACCAGCTTTTCGGTCTCGCGCACCGACAAACCGCGCTCGGCCACCCGCTTCGCCACGTCCTCCTGGCGCCGGCCTTCCAGCGCAAGCAGGGCGCGCGCATGGCCCATGTCGATCTTGCCGTCGTAGACCAGCGCCTGCACCGTCTGCGGCAGGTTGAGCAGACGCAGCAGATTGCTGGTCGCGGCGCGCGAGCGACCAACGGCCTCGGCGGCCTCCTGATGTGTCATCTTGAATTCATTGATCAGGCGGTGGATGCCGTTGGCCTCTTCCAGCGGATTCAGGTCTTCGCGCTGGATGTTCTCGATCAAGGCCATGGCGAGAGCGGCCGAATCGGGCACCTCCCGGATCACCACCGGCACCTCGCGCAGTCCGGCCAGTTTCGCCGCGCGCCAGCGCCGCTCTCCGGCGATGATTTCGTAGCGCCCTTTGCCGAGCGTGCGCGCGAGTATCGGCTGCATCACGCCCTGCGCCTTGAGCGAGCGCGCCAGCTCTTCCAGAGAGTTTTGGTCCATGCGCGTGCGCGGCTGGTACTTCCCCGGCTGCAACGCTTCGAGTTTCAACGTTCTCAGGGTGTCGCCGCCGCCTTCTTCGTCCTTGGCCAACAACGCGTCCAGCCCGCGTCCCAGTCCTTTCATGTTCCTGTTTCCTTTTCTACGCGAGCGCGACGGCCGAGCGCAACAGCAGTTCTTCCGCCAGCGCGATGTAAGCCTGCGAACCCTTGCATGCCTTGTCCAGGCTCACCGCCGGCGCGCCGTAGCTCGGCGCTTCGGCGAGGCGGACGTTGCGCGGGATGATGGTCGCATAGAGTTTGTCGCCGAAGTGCTGCTGCAGCTGCGCCGAGACCTGCTGCGCGAGCGAATTTCGCGGATCGTACATGGTGCGCAGCAAACCCTCGATCTCCAGTTGCGGATTGAGGTGCTTGCGCACCTTGCGTATGGTCTCCACCAGGTCGCTCAAGCCTTCGAGGGCGTAGTACTCGCATTGCATCGGAATCATTACCGCATCGGCCGCGACCAGACCGTTGAGGGTGAGAAGATTGAGCGCCGGAGGGCAGTCGAGGAGTATGAAATCGTATTCCTCCACGATCGCGTCCAAGGCCGACTTGAGCCGGGTCTCGCGGTGCTCCAGGGCCACCATTTCAACTTCGGCGCCGGCGAGTTCGCGGTTCGCCGGCACCAGGTCGTAGCCGCCGCTTTCGGACTTCTGCCGCACCGACGGTATCGTCGTCAGGCCCAGCAGCACCTGATAAACAGAGCTCTCCAGATCGCGTTTATCTATGCCGCTGCCCATGGTCGCGTTGCCCTGCGGATCGAGATCGATCAGGAGCACGCGCTGGCCGGCGGCAGCGAGGCCGGCGGCAAGGTTGACGCTGGTCGTGGTCTTGCCCACCCCGCCCTTCTGGTTGGCGACCGCGAGGATGCGTGTCATCGATCCCCCGCCTGTTCGTGTTGGCTGATCAGCACCAAATGCCGCGCGCCCTCGAGGCCGGGGATCGCCAGCGGCAACACCTGCTGCACTTTGCAGCCCGGCGGCAGCTTGTCGATCTCCTCGTACGGATGCAGGCCTTTCATCGCCGCGAATAGTCCGCCCGGGGCGAGCAGATGGCGCGTGATGCGCACAAACTCGCCCATCTCGGAAAAGGCGCGCGAAATGATCACGTCGAACTTGTTCTGCGCCTGCCAGGACTCTACGCGCTCGCCGCAGACCTCGGCGTTATTCAGCTTCAGTTCAATCACCGCCTGATTCAGGAACGCGGCCTTCTTGTGATTGCTGTCGAGCAGGGTCACCTGCATGTCCGGATTCGCGAGCGCCAGCGGAATCCCGGGCAGGCCGGCGCCGCTCCCCACGTCCAGCAGGCGCCCGGCGCGCAGATGCGGCGCCACGGCCAGACTGTCGAGCAGGTGATGGCTCACCATTTTTTCGGGTTCGCGGATTGCGGTGAGGTTGTACACCCGGTTCCATTTTTCGATCAGCGCGATATAGTCGAGCAAACGCTGCTGGGTGTCGCGCTCCAGCGTCAACCCCAACGCGATGAGCCCGAGTCTAAGTTGATCAGCGGTGCTCATGCGGCCGGACGCTCCTCGCGGGAGTCGTCCAGCAGGGCTTCATCGGAGGTTCGATGGCTGCTTTGCAATGGCGGCGCATCAATGCCGGGTTCGTCTCGCGTTGCCGCATTCCGGAAGCCGCGCTTCAGGTGTACCAGAAGCAGGGAAATCGCAGCCGGGGTCAGCCCCGAAATGCGCGAGGCCTGGCCTAGGGTTTCCGGTTTGTGTAAGTTGAGTTTTTGCTGCACTTCCTTGGACAAGCCGCGCACGACGCGGTAGTCGAGATCGAGCGGCAGCGCAGTTGCTTCGTATTGTTCGCGCCGCAGCACTTCGCCGTGCTGTCGGGCGATGTAGCCGTCATACTTGATCTGGACCTCGACCTGCTCGGCGACCACCGGGTCGAGAACAGGCTCGCCGGCGCCCGGCAGAGACATCAGGCTGGCGTAGGTCACATCCGGGCGGCGCAGTATATCAGTAAGCGCATACTCTCTATCTATGCCTTTACCCAAGACCCTCTCTGCATCCGCTTGGGGCAACAGCTTGGGGTTGATCCAGGTCGACTTGAGTCGCTCCAGTTCCCGTGCGACGGCTTCGCGCTTGCGTTCGAACGCTTCCCACCTTGCATTGTCGACGAGGCCCAAACGGCGTCCCGTCTCCGTCAGGCGCAGGTCCGCGTTGTCCTCGCGCAGCATCAACCGGTACTCGGCGCGGCTGGTAAACATGCGATACGGCTCGGAAACGCCGCGGGTAATAAGATCATCCACCAGCACCCCGATATAAGCCTGGTCGCGGCGCGGGCACCATGCATCCCGGCCTTGCACCTGCAAGGCGGCATTGATCCCGGCGAGCAAACCCTGGGCGGCGGCTTCTTCGTAGCCGGTGGTGCCGTTGATCTGGCCGGCGAAAAACAGTCCGGATATCGTTTTCGTTTCCAGCGTTGCCTTCAGGCCGCGCGGATCGAAGTAATCGTACTCGATGGCATAGCCGGGGCGCAGGATATGCGCGTGCTCCAGCCCCTTGATCGAGCGCACCAATTCGAGCTGCACGTCGAAAGGCAGGCTGGTCGAAATCCCGTTGGGATAGAACTCGCTGGTGGCGAGGCCCTCGGGCTCGAGGAAAATCTGATGGCTCGCCTTGCCCGCGAAACGGTGGATCTTGTCCTCGATCGACGGGCAGTAGCGCGGGCCCACGCCTTCGATCACGCCGGTGTACATGGGCGAACGGTCGAGGCCGCCGCGAATGATTTCGTGCGTGCGCGCATTGGTATGGGTGATCCAACAGGGCAGCTGCCGCGGATGCATGTCACGCCGGCCCATATAGGAAAACACCGGCGCCGGGTCGTCCCCCGGCTGCTCCTGCATGGCCGAAAAATCAATAGATCGGCCGTCAATGCGCGGTGGTGTGCCGGTTTTCAGGCGGCCCACCGGTAGCTTCAGTTCGCGCAGACGCGCCGCCAGGCTGAGCGAGGGTGGGTCGCCGGCCCTCCCCGCCCGGTAATTGACCATGCCGACATGGATCAGTCCCGCGAGAAACGTGCCTGCGGTCAGGACCACGGCGCGCCCATTGAAGCGTATGCCCAACTGGGTCACCACGCCAGTGACCTGATCTCCTTCCAGCGTGAGGTCGTCCACCGCCTGCTGGAACAAGGTCAGATTCGGCTGGTTTTCCAGGCGCGAGCGGATCGCCTGCTTGTACAGCACCCGGTCGGCTTGGGCGCGGGTGGCGCGCACCGCCGCGCCTTTGCTCGAATTAAGAGTGCGAAACTGGATGCCAGCCTCGTCCGTGGCGATCGCCATGGCGCCGCCCAGCGCGTCGACTTCCTTGACCAAATGGCCTTTGCCGATGCCGCCGATCGACGGGTTGCAGGACATTTGCCCCAGGGTCTCGATATTGTGCGTCAGCAGCAGGGTCTTGCTGCCGGCCCGGGCCGCAGCCAGCGCAGCCTCGGTCCCGGCGTGCCCGCCACCAATCACAATCACATCGAATTCGCTAGGAAAATACATGCGCCTGCAGACCGGCCAAAGAGGCGCGATTTTACGCTTATTTCCCGCAAACCGTAAGCCATTGTTCCACGTGGAACAATAAGAGAAGCGACGGCCTCCGCGGACACCCGGTTGCGCTTTGCCGGTGCCGCCTGCGCGTGCCGCCGAATGCGCGATGACTTGTTCCACGTGGAACGCTCACGCGGGTGTGATGGGCAGCGAATCGAATCTGCCCTACTATGACCCGGCCTGGCCGCTGCTGCCCGAAACCAGGCCTAGATAGCTCTCGATAACGCGGGGATTAGCGGCGAGATCGGCGCTTGGTCCTTCGACTACAATTTCGCCGGTTTCTAGCACGTAGCCGTAATCCGCCACCTGCAGCGCGGCGCGCGCGTTCTGTTCAACCAACAGGATGGAAACGCCGGTCTCGCGCAGGCCGGCGATGACGCGGAAAATGTCGCGCACGACCAGGGGCGCCAAGCCGAGGCTGGGCTCATCGAGCATCAGCAAGCGCGGCCGGCTCATCAAGGCGCGGCCCAGTGCAAGCATCTGACGCTCACCCCCGGAAAGCGTGCCCGCGAGTTGCCGGCAGCGTTCGCGCAGGCGTGGAAACAGCTGGTACACCTGCTCGAAATCCGCTGCTATGTTCTGGTCGCGCTTGCGATAGCGGTGAAAAGCACCGAGCACCAGATTGTCCTCCACCGTCATGGCGGCGAAGAGTTCGCGCCGTTCCGGCACCAGGCACAGACCGCGGCTTACGCGTTGCTCGGCCTCGACGCGCATGATGTCCTCACCCGAATAACTGACGCACCCACGCGCGGGAAGCATGCCCATCAGCGCCGCCAATAGCGTGGTCTTGCCCGCGCCGTTGGGGCCGATTACCGTGACGATCTTGCCCTCTTCCACGCTCAGCGCGGCCTGATGCACAGCTTCCACCTTGCCATAGGCCACGCACAGATCGCGCACCTCCAGCAGCATGCTCATTTCACGCTGCCCAGGTAAGCCTCCAGCACCGCTGGATTAGTCTGGATTTCCTGCGGCAGGCCCTCGGCAAGCTTTTCACCGAAGTCCATCACCACCAGCCTGTCGACCAGTTTCATCACGAAATCCATGTCGTGTTCGACCAGCAAAATGCTCATACCCTCTGACCTGAGCTTGCGCAGGAGCTCGGCCAGCGCGCGCTTTTCCTGGTAGCGCAGCCCGGCCGCCGGTTCATCGAGCAACAGCAGCACCGGATCGGCACATAGCGCGCGCGCAATCTCGAGTATGCGCTGCTGGCCCAGCGCCAGACTACCCGCCTGTTCATGCATGCGGTCCCCCAGCCCCACGCGCTCCAGCTGGCGCGCGGCCTCCGCCAGCAGCATCGCTTCCTCGGCGCGCTCCAGGCGCAGTGCCGCACTGATCACGCCTTTGCTTCCGCGAAGGTGTGCACCGATGGCAACGTTTTCCAGGACACTCATCGTCGGCAACAGGTGCACGTGCTGGAAGGTTCGCGCCAATCCGAGAGGAACGATCGCGCGCGCGGACAGCGCATCGATGCGCTCGCCGCGGAAATGCACCTCGCCCGCGGTCGGAGGCAACACGCCGGTGACCAGATTGAACACCGTGCTCTTCCCCGCCCCGTTGGGGCCGATCAAGCCCAGAATCTCGCCGCTGCTCATGGCGAAGCTCAGATCGTTCACGGCCACCAGGCCGCCAAAAGCCTTGCGTACCGACTTTAGCCCCAGCAAGGCTTCGCCAGCGGCGGGACGCGCCCGCCGCGGCAATGCCTGCAGCAGAACAGGAAGCGATTTCCTCGGCGCGGGAAAATAACGCACAGTGAGCGGCATGATGCCCTCGCGTGCGCGTTGCAGCAGCAGCACCAGGAGCACGCCGAAAACGATCATTTCGAAATTCCCGCTTTGCCCTAAGAGTTTGGGCAGCAGATCCTGCAGCCACTGCTTGAGTACCGTGAGTATCCCGGCACCGACCACAGCGCCCCAGACCGAGGCCGCTCCGCCGACCACCGCCATGAACAGGTACTCGATGCCGGCGTTGATCGAAAACGGCGTCGGATTGACGAACCGTAGCAAGTGCGCGTAGAGCCAGCCCGACAGGCTGGCGAGTAGTGCCGCATGGACGAATATGATGATCTTCATCCGCGCGGTATTGACACCGAAACTCTCCGCCATCAAGCCCCCGCCCTTCAGCGCGCGGATGGCCCGGCCGGAACGCGAATCAAGCAGATTGTTCATGGTCAACAGCGACAGCAATGCCAGGGTCCAGATCAGGTAATCGAATTTGCGCCCGGAGTCCAGGGCCAGTCCGAAAACATTGATGGCGGGAAGGCTGGAGATTCCGTTATAGCCGCCAAGAAACTCCATATTGCCAAAGAGGAAGTACAGACTAATGCCCCAGGCGATCGTTCCCAGCGGCAAATAATGACCCGAAAGCCTAAGGGTGATAAAGCCAAGGATAAGCGAAACAACGAAGGTGAGCGCTAACCCGATTAATAAAGTCAGCCACGGCGACCAGCCGTAGACCGTAGTCAAGTAGGCGGTGGCATAAGCCCCCATGCCGACAAACGCCGCCTGCCCGAATGAGGTCAGTCCGCCTACCCCGGTGAGCAGTACCAGACCCAGCGCCACGATGCTGTACAGGCCGATGTAATTGAGCAGCGTGACATGGAATTCGGGCAGTGCCAGCGGCGCCACCAGTATGAAAACGAGAAACATGCCGAGGGCGAGGCGCGCCCTGCTCATTCCTCGTCCTCCTCGATGTGGTGCGTGGTGAAGGAACGCCAGACCAAGACCGGGACAATCAAGGTGAAGACGATGACTTCCTTGTAGGCGCTGGCCCAGAACGAGGCGTAGGCTTCGAGCATTCCGACCAGCAGCGCGCCTGCGGCCGCAATCGGATAGCTCGCCAGGCCGCCGACGATAGCCCCGACAAACCCCTTCAGTCCGACGAGGAAACCAGAGTCATAATAGATCGTGGTAATGGGCGCGACCAAGATCCCGGAAAGCGCGCCGATCAGCGCCGCGAGCGTAAAGCTCAGTCTGCCGGCCATGGCCGGGGACACCCCCACCAGGCGCGCGCCGACGCGGTTGATGGCCGTGGCACGCAGTGCCTTGCCATAAATGGTGCGCTCGAAAAAAAGCAGCAGGGCCACTATCAGCGCCAGGCTCACGCCCATCACCCACAAGCTCTGCCCGGAGATAGTGAGCACTCCCAGCTTCCATTGGGCATCGGAAAAAGGCGGGGTGCGCGAGCCCTCGGCGCCGAAGAACACCAAGCCCAGGCCGGTCATGGCGAAGTGGACCGCGACCGAAATGATCAGCAGCACTAATACGGAGGCGTTGGCGAGCGGCTGATACGCCAGGCGATAGACCATGGGACCTAAGGGCACGATCAGGGCGAGCGTAAGAAGAATCTGCAGTGTAAGCGCTGGCTTCTGCGGAGCAGCCCACCAAGTAAGCCACACCAGGGCTGATGGAAGGATGATGTACTTGATCACGATGGCTGGAATTCGCCGCGGCGCACCCAGGCGCAAGGCCCGCACCAGCTCCACGGCGGCTACGGCAAGGCTGCCGCCCAACAGCAGCCAAGCAGTGCCGGGCAACTTGCCCAGCTGTAGGCTGGCCAGCGTAAGCGCGCCGTAGGCGACGAATTCGCCCTGGGGGATAAATATCACCCGCGTCACCGCAAATACCAACACCAAAGCCAGGGCCAGCAGCGCGTAGATCGCGCCATTCGTCAGGCCGTCCTGGATCAGAAAAAGGGCGATCTCTGTGTTCAAATTTGGAGCTTAATCAGCAATGATGGAGCCAGCGCCGGCGACAGGAATGATGGATGGCCATTGCACCCACGCCCTTTTATTTATTGAAATCGATTATCCGATAGCGCGCAGTCTACCTGCTTGCCGCACAAACTGCAGTAGCGGCGTGGCCGGCACACTGCAGGCGCCTGCGCCGCGCGCAATTCCTGCACGATGCGGCGGGGACGGATCCGAAAGCGCTCTAGAAGCAGGCCACGATGAACAGACGCCGAAACGGGTACAGCGTCCTGCCGTCCGGCTGCGGTGGATAGGCGCGGGCGACCCGGAGCCGATATTCGGATTCGAAGGCTGCGCGCGCCTCCGGCGCGAGCGCGTTGAGCAAAGGCGCGAGCCAGGTACCCTTGGTCCACTCCGCCACCGGGTTCTCGCCTTCGAGGACTTGCAGGTATTCCGTCTCCCAGATGTCGAGTACGCGAGCATGAGGAGCCAGAAGACCGTGGTAGGCTTCAGGTGAAAGCACGGGCTGCGGCCGCAGCAGCCCGGCCAGGGTATCGCGCCAGGGCGGGCTGGACGCCAGCTCGTGCATTAGTTGGTGCGACGGCGCGGCGAAATTGCGCGGCATCTGCACCGCCAATACGCCGCCGGCCGCGACCTTTCCGGAAAGCCGTGCAAACAACGCCGGATGATCATCCAGCCAGTGCAGCGCTGCGTTGGAAAAGACGAGATCGAATTTCTCCGTTGGATTCCAGGCGGCAACATCGGCGAGTTGCCAGCCTATATCATCTGGCGTCTGTTTCGCCTCGGACAGCATCTGCGGCGAGCCGTCAACACCGATAATGCCGGCATGAGGCCAGCGGCCGCGCAGTACCCGGGTGACATTTCCCGTGCCGCAACCCAGGTCGATCACTGTGTTCGGATGTTCGATCGGTATGCGCGCGATCAGGTCCAGTGCCGGACGCAAGCGTTGTCCGGTGAAACGCGAGTACTGCTGCGGATCCCAGCTCATATGCTTCTCCAGCTAAAGCGCCGGACGAGACGAAACGGCGGCCAACGCTCGGAAAGCCCGGTCATTTTCCGATGCAAAACCGCGAGAAGATTTCCCCCAGCAAATCGTCGGCCACGAATTCGCCGGTGATGCTATTGAGTTGCTCCTGCGCCAGGCGCAGTTCCTCGGCGAACAGTTCCGGCTGGCCGAAATGCTCACCGGCACAAGCGGTGTGCCGCGCGGCCTGACGTAGCGCCACCAAGTGCCGCTCGCGCGCCATGAACGGTGCTTCCGTGCCTTGCTGCCAGCCGGCGACGGCAAGCAACTCGGCGCGCAGCAAGTCCATGCCCGCGCCGGTCTTGGCCGAAAGATAGAGATTGGTCGAAGCAAGATCGCGCCGCACCTGCGGCGCGCCATCGGAGAGATCGACTTTGTTGTGCACGAACACGCGCTTCACGCCTTGGGGAATACGTTCCACCAACTCCAGATCCTGTTTGGTCACGCCGGTACGCGCATCGACCAGCAATAACACCACGTCGGCTTTCCCGATCTCGCTCCAGGTGCGTGCGATGCCCATGCGCTCGACTTCGTCCTGAGTTTCGCGCAGGCCCGCCGTATCGACGATGTTGAGCGGTACCCCGTCGATGTGTATCGCCTGGCGCACGCTGTCGCGCGTGGTGCCTGGAATCGCCGTGACTATGGCGAGTTCCTCGCCTGCCAGGCGATTCAGCAGACTGGACTTGCCGACGTTGGGCTGGCCTGCCAGCACCACCTGCAGACCGGTGCGCAACAGGCTTCCCTGCCGGCTTTTGGCGAGCGCGGTTTCAATCGCACCGACCAGACGGGCATGGCGCCCGCGCGCGTCGGCGCTATCCAGCGGATCGAGTCCCTCTTCGGGAAAATCGAGCATCGCCTCCACCAACATACGCAGTTCGATCAGTTGCCGCAGCAATTCCGCGACCGCCGCCGAGAACTCGCCTCGCAGCGAGCGCAACGCGCAGCGCGCTGCGCTGTCCGTGGCGGCCTCGATCAGGTCGGCCACGCTCTCTGCTTGGGCCAGGTCGAGCTTGTCGTTGAGAAATGCGCGCCGGGTGAATTCACCCGGCGCCGCCGGGCGCGCGCCCAGTTCCATGCAGCGCTTGAGCAGCATCTGCATCACCACCGGGCCGCCGTGCCCCTGCAGCTCGAGCACGTCCTCGCCGGTATAGGACCGCGGGGCAGGGAAATAAAGCGCGATGCCCTCATCGATGGCAACGCCACGGGCATCGAGGAAGTCCGCCTTGGCGGCATGCCGCGGCGCAGGCACTTGGCCGAGCAACGCGAGTGCAAACGACGCCAGATTCGTCCCCGACACCCGCACTACACCTATGCCGCCGCGCCCTGGGGCGCTGGCTACTGCCGCAATCGGGTCATCGTGCAGAGTCACGGACCAACCCTCCGGGGTGCTATCGCTGCAGCCGGGCCGGGTTCAGGCAAGCTCGGCGCAGGCCGCCCGGGTGTCAGCGCCGCGCATGGGCTTTTTCACCGCCTATCATCCGGGTGATCTGCCATTGTTGCGCGATGGAGAGAATATTGTTCACCAGCCAATAAAGCACCAGTCCGGCGGGGAAAAAGAAGAACATCACACCGAAAGCGAATGGCATGATCATCATCACCTTGGCCTGCACCGGATCCGGCGGCACGGGGTTGAGTTTGGTCTGGATCACCATCGAGCCCATCATCAACAAAGGCAGCACATAGTAGGGATCCTGCGCCGACAGGTCGTGTATCCACAGGTAGAACGGCGCGTAGCGCAATTCGACGCTGGCGAGGAGCACCCAATACAGAGAAATGAATACCGGGATCTGCACCACTATCGGCAGGCAGCCGCCCAGGGGATTGATCTTCTCGGTCTTGTACAACTCCATCATCGCCTGGTTCAAACGCGCCCGGTCGTTGCCGAATTGCTCGCGCAATTTCGTCATGCGCGGGGTGACCAGTTTCATCTTGGCCATCGATTTGTAGCTTGCCGCCGAAAGGGGAAAGAAGACCGCCTTGATCAGCACGGTGAGCAGGATGATGGCCACGCCCCAGTTGCCCACCCACTTGTGCAGGAATTGCAGCAGCCAGAACAGGGGCGCGGCGACCACGGTCAGCCAACCGTAGTCGACCGTCAGGTTCAGCCCCGGCGCTATGTCTTTCAAGGCCGCCTGTTCCTGCGGGCCCGCGTAGAGGGAAACCGACACGCTGCCACTGGAATTGGGCGCGATCGCCGCCACCGGCAGGATAGCGCCTACGGAATACAACTTATCTGCCAGAGGCTTGGCATAGTACTCGCGCGGGCTTCCTTCCTTGGGCAGCCAGGCACTGACGAAATAGTGCTGCAGCATGGCGATCCAGCCGTTGTCTGCCGTCTTGGGGAACTTGGCCTTATCCTTGTCCAGATCGGCGAAGGAAAGTTTCTCGAACTTCTCCTGCTCCGTGTAGATCGCGGCCCCCGTATAGGTATTCACCATCTTGGGGTCGCCCGCGGGCGGGCTGCCATCGCGCAGAAATTGGAAGTAGGCGTGAGCTGCTATGGGAGCCGCGCTGCCATTGATGATTTCATGGGATATGTCGATCACGTAGTTATTGCGGTGAAAGGTGATCGTCTTTACCGTTGTGACACCCGCCGGTCCCGGCGCCTCGAGTCGAACCTGCAGCGTATCCTCTCCAGGTGTAAGCGCATACTCTCTCTTATCTGCTTTGAATATGGTCTTATGTGTTGGCAGGTCGGGACCGATTAGACCGCTTTGTGCAACATAGTGATGCTCGGGCGTGAACAGCACGAAATTGGATTTTTCATCCAGTGTGTCTTTCTGCTTGGGCAACTCCAAGCGCACGATATCGCCGCCTTGCAAATCGATATCGGCAGTGAAATTATCGGTCTTGACCGAAATCTTCTCGTGTTTTACCTGGCCGGCTTGGGCCGGCGGAATGGCGTCTCCGGGTTTTTGCTGCGCAGCCGGTGTTGCCTGCGTCGGCACGCTGGGGCTGGGAACCGTCGCCTGCGCCGGGCTTTGTTTCCCGCTTTGCACGATCGCCTGGACGGGTGGCCGCTGCTCCTTTTGCCATGAATCCCACAGCAGCAACAGCGAGAACGAAAACACGAAAAAAAGAATTAGTCGTTGCGTATCCATTGGGGCTCAGGGAACAGGGTCAAAACCGCCCGGATGCCAGGGATGACAGCGAGCGATGCGCTTGAGCGCAAGCCAGCTTCCATACCCCGCGCCATGTTTGTCGATGGCTTGCAGAGCATAATCCGAACAGCTAGGAAAAAAACGGCAATTGGGCCCGAGCAGCGGGCTCAGGCTATAACGGTAGATGTGGATCAGGGCGAGTAGAAATCGGCTCACGCTCGCTCCTCTCGTTCGGTTGTACACCACGCAATAAACAGCTTTTCTATCTCTGCCCCGTTAGGGTCGCCTCGCTGCGGATTGCGCGCCCGAACGATATAGTCGCGCGGCTGGAGGCGGTGCTGCAAAACGCGGAACGTTTCGCGCACCAGGCGCCTGAAGCGATTGCGATCCACCGCACGGGGCCACGCCTGCCTGCCCGCGATCACACCAAGGCGCGGACCGCTATCGCAGGGTATCGAGTGCAACTGCATGCCACCACCGCCTGTGGACCTGCCGCGTGCGAGGACTGACGTTATTTGCGCCTTCCGGCGCAGCCGTTGCCCCCTGGAGAAGCCGAACTGGGGGCTCGACCTCAAACCGAAAGGCGGGCCCGGCCACGGGCCCGGCGCGCGCGAATAACCGCGCGACCGCCGCGAGTGCGCATGCGTACAAGAAAGCCGTGGGTGCGTTTTCTGCGGATTACGGAGGGCTGATAAGTGCGCTTCATCTTTGGATTCTTTCTTGCTTACGACAGAACCCGGCATTTAACCTCAAAACGCTGTTTTCTGTCAATGACATCATGAAGTCAGGGTGAATATATGCCTGTGGATAACTTCTCGGCAAAAGGCTAAAATAGCGTCTTATCTTGTCTTCAAACCCAAGCTACTTTATTACCAAAACAGGGCTATGGAAAGATTCTGGCTTTCCTGCCTGGGCCGCTTAGAAAATGAGCTCCCGGCACAGCAGTTCAATACCTGGATTAAGCCCCTCCGACTCGACAGCAAGACGCCTTCAGGGCAGATTGCATTGCTCGCGCCAAACCGCTTCGTCTTGGACTGGATCAAGAACCGTTACCTCGCCCGCATCGAGGCGATGGCGGCCGAATATTTTTCCTCACCCATACGCGTTAGCCTGACGATGGCGCAAGCCGAAGCGACCAAGGACAAACCGGCGGATGCGGTTTCGATCATCCAACCCGCTCGCCGGCGATCCAGCGGACACGAGAAGGCGGGCCTGATTCCCGAGTTCACTTTCGACAATTTCGTCATCGGAAAAGCCAACCAGCTTGCCCGCGCGGCGGGACTACAAGTATCCGAACATCCCGGCACTTCCTACAACCCGCTATTCGTCTATGGCGGCGTTGGTCTGGGTAAGACGCATTTGATTCATGCGGTAGGCAACAACGTGCTGGCTCAACACCCGACCGCCAAAGTTCGTTATCTGCACGCGGCGCAATATATCTCGGACGTTGTGCGTGCCTACCATCAAAAGTCCTTCGACGAATTCAAACGCTACTATCATTCGCTCGATCTGCTCTTGATCGATGATATCCAGTTCTTCAGCGGCAAGGATCGCACCCAAGAGGAGTTTTTCTATGCCTTTAACGCACTGATCGAAGCGCACAAGCAGGTGATCATCACCTGCGACACTTACCCGAAGGACATAAGCGGCATAGAGGAAAGGCTCAAATCGCGTTTCTCCTGGGGGCTTTCCGTCGGCATCGAGCCCCCGGAACAGGAGATGCGCGTGGCCATCGTTCTGAAGAAGGCAGAGGCCATTTCGGTCCGCCTGAACGAAGAGGTTGCTTTTTTTATCGCCAAACACATCCGCTCCAACGTGCGCGAATTGGAAGGGGCGCTCAAGAGCGTCATCGCATTTTCCCGCTTTAACGGCAAGGACATTTCACTCGACCTGGCGAAGGAAGCATTAAAAGATCTTCTGTCGGTGCAAAATCGTCAGATCTCCATTGATAACATTCAGAAAACCGTAGCGGAGTTCTACAAGATAAAAATTTCCGATATGCATTCCAAAAAGCGCAGCCGCAACGTTGCCCGTCCGCGGCAAATGGCCATGGCACTGGCAAAAGACCTGACGCAGCACAGCCTTCCAGACATCGGCGATGCATTTGGCAATCGCGACCACACGACGGTGCTGCACGCCTGTCGCACAATTGCGTCGCTGCGCGAGAAACATACTGAGATCAATCATGACTATCACGTACTCGAGCAGGTATTGAAAGGATGAGGTATGCAGTAGCGTATAACCCGGTGGCTTTCTGTGGACTAAGTGGTTTTTTTTCGATCCCGCCATTCTGTCCACAAAGGATAAATAAAGACCCACAGGCTTATACACGCCAAAATAGCGGTATAACAAAATGAAAACAAAGACAAATGAAAAGATATTCCCGGAAACGCCCGGCCTTATCATTATCATCAGGAAAATATAATGAATACTATTAAGATAAACAGGGAGACCTTGCTCGAGCCGCTTTACGCTGTTTCCGGCATTATCGAGCGCCGCCATACATTGCCCATTCTTTCCAATGTTTTGCTGGAACGCAATGGCACAGAGATAACCATTGTTGCCACCGATATCGAAATTCAGATATCGGCACGGGCCGTATGCGACAACCCCGGGGACGCCAAGGCCATAACCGTAGGCGCGAGAAAGCTGCTGGACATACTGCGGGCCCTGCCTGAACAATCGGAAGTGACGCTGGCTTTGCAGGAAAAGAAACTGCAAGTAAAAGCTGCCAAGAGCCGGTTCAATCTGCAGACCCTGCCGGCAGAGGACTTCCCGAAGCTGTCGCTGGCCGAGGGCGCCAGCACCAAGATGACTTTGCCGCAAAAAGTCCTGAAGCAGTTGTTCTTGTCGGTGCAGTACGCCATGGCGCAACAGGATATCCGCTACTATCTTAACGGTTTGCTGTTTGTATCGGCAGGCGACAAGATTACTGTCGTAGCGACCGACGGACATCGCCTGGCGCTGGCTAGCGCGGCGCACAAGACCGAGGGTACGCAGGAGGTTATTCTGCCGCGCAAGACGATCATCGAACTGTCCAAACTCCTGTCCGACAGCGAAGATCCGGTCGATGTGGAATTATCTCCCACGCAGGCGCGTTTCTCCTTTGGCGGTATCGTTCTAATTTCCAAACTGGTCGATGGAAAATTTCCCGATTACACGCGGGTCATTCCGACAGCGCACAACAAGAAACTACTGCTCAATCGGATAGTATTGCTGCAAGCCCTGCAACGCGCCGCGATCCTGACCAATGAGAAGTTCAAAGGGGTGCGCTGGGTGCTTGTAGACGGCAGCCTGAAGATCATCTGCAGCAACAACGAACAGGAAGAAGCGCAGGAGGAACTTGACGTAACCTATACCGGCGAGGCTCTGGACATAGGATTCAATGTCAACTACCTGCAAGATGTGCTCAATAACCTGGATTGCAGCGAAGTCGAATGCTCTCTGGGCGATGCAAATTCGAGCGCCCTTATTACCGTCCCGGGCAACGAAAATTTCAAGTACGTCGTCATGCCGATGCGTATCTGAGCTTTCAGGGCGCTTGATCGGTTGAGGAAGAGCGGGGACGCTCCAATTTCAGCCTTGGTTACATCATTTTGTAGAGTGTTCTAAGAGAAGAATGGGAATGAACGACAAGACTAGTCCGCAGCATGTCGGAAACGGCGATTACGAAGAAAGCAGCATCAAGGTGCTCAAGGGCCTGGACGCGGTGCGCAAACGCCCCGGCATGTACATTGGCGACACCTCCGATGGTACGGGTCTGCATCACATGGTGTTCGAAGTCGTGGACAACGCTATCGACGAGGCCCTGGCCGGATATTGCGACGACATCACGGTAACCATTCACACCGATAACTCGATCAGCGTCAGCGACAACGGCCGCGGCATTCCAACCGGTAAACATCCTGATGACGAGCTCGGACGCTCGACTGCGGAAATCGTCATGACCGAGCTGCACGCCGGCGGAAAATTCGACAACAACTCGTACAAGATTTCAGGAGGCCTGCACGGCGTAGGCGTGTCCGTGGTAAACGCCCTGTCGGAGTGGTTGCGCCTTACCATACGACGCGAAGGAAAAGCCTACAGCATGGAGTTTCGCGACGGCGTTCCCACGGCACCGCTGGCGCAAATAGGTTCGACCGAGCGCCGCGGCACCGAGGTGCATTTCCTGGCAAGCCTGGGCACCTTCAACAACGTCGAATATCACTACGATATCCTGGCGAAGCGGCTGCGCGAGCTGTCTTTCCTCAACAACGGCGTCAAGATCCGACTGGTGGACCAACTCGCCGGCAAGGAGGAAAACTACGCGTTTTCCGGCGGTGTGAGGGGTTTTGTAGAATTCATCAACCGCAACAAGACGGTGCTCCACAACAATATATTCCATGCGGTCGGCGAAAAGGACGGCATCATCGTCGAAGTCGCGATGCAATGGAATGACTCGTATCAGGAACAGGTACTTTGCTTTACCAACAACATCCCGCAGCGTGACGGTGGCACCCATCTCACCGGGCTGCGCGCGGCAATGACGCGCACGCTCAACCAGTACATCGAGGGTCAGGAACTGGCGAAGAAGGCCAAAGTCGAGACCACCGGGGAGGACATGCGCGAGGGCCTGAGTTGCGTGCTCTCGGTGAAAGTGCCGGAACCGAAGTTTTCCTCGCAGACCAAGGACAAGCTGGTGAGCTCTGAAGTTCAGCCGGTGGTGCAGGAAGTCGTAGCGGCCAAGCTGGCTGAATTCCTGCTCGAGCGGCCGGCCGATGCGAGAACCATCACCGCCAAGATCGTGGACGCCGCGCGCGCGCGGGAGGCAGCGAGGAAAGCGCGCGAAATGACGCGGCGCAAGGGCGTGCTCGACGGGATGGGACTGCCTGGCAAGCTCGCCGACTGCCAGGAGAAGGACCCGGCGTTGTGCGAAATCTACCTGGTGGAGGGAGACTCCGCCGGCGGCTCGGCCAAGCAGGGGCGCGATCGCAAGTTTCAGGCGATTCTGCCGCTCAAGGGCAAGATACTCAATGTGGAGAAGGCGCGCTTCGACAAGCTCATCGCTTTCGCCGAGATTGCCACCCTGATCACCGCCCTCGGAACGGGCATCAAGGACGATTACAATCTCGCCAAACTGCGCTACCACCGCATCATCATCATGACCGACGCCGACGTCGATGGCGCGCACATCCGCACGCTGCTGCTGACTTTTTTCTACAGGCAGATGCCGGACTTGGTCGAGCGCGGCCACATCTATATCGCCCAGCCGCCGCTGTTCAAGGCCAAGGTCGGCAAGGAGGAACGTTACCTCAAGGACGAGCACGAGTTGTCCCAGTACATGCTCAAGCAGGCGCTGGTGGGCGCGGCGCTGCTGCCGCAGCAAGATGGCCAGCCGATCTCGGGCGAGGCGCTGCAGCAGCTTGCGAGTTCGTATCTGCTCTCGCGCGCCGTGATCGACCGCATCGCGCGGCTCATCGACCGCGATGTGCTGACAACCATACTCGGCAACGAACTGAAGCTGGATTTGCGCGACGCGGAAGCCGCCCGGGCGAGCGCGGAGCGCCTGCAACGCGCGCTTGCCGGCAGGGAAATGGTCGTGACCCCGCGTTTCGACGAAAAACACGAGCGGCACCGGCTCCTGATCGAGCGCAGCGTGCACGGCAACAACCGCAGGTGCGTTATCGACGAGGACTTTGTGCTATCGGGCGACTATCAGCAGCTGCTCAGCACGGCGCAATTGCTCGAGGGTCTGATCGGTCCCGGCGCGATGGTCAATCGCGGTGAAAGGCGCCAGGAAGTCAAAGACTTCGGCGAGGCGATGGCCTGGCTCCTGCAGGAGGTGGAAAAGAACGCCGCACTGCAGCGCTACAAGGGCCTGGGCGAAATGAATCCGGAACAACTGTGGGAAACCACGATGGATCCCACCAAGAGACGCCTGTTGCGCGTGCAGATCGAGGACGGTATCGCTGCCGACGAGATTTTTTCAAAACTGATGGGTGACGACGTCGAGCCGCGCCGCGCCTTCATCGAGAGCAACGCGCTGATCGCGCGGCTGGATATCTAGCGGAACCGCGGAAGAACAACGGGGCGAGGAAGGGCGAGCCCGCCCCGGTCAAACGATGTTCAGGTGGTCGATGCCCGCGGTGATGTCCCGGTTCTGCGACTCCTTGCCGTGCAGTTTGATGTTGAGACGCAGATCGTTGACGGAATCGGCGTTCCGCAGCGCGTCCTCGTAGCTGATCTTACCCGCTTCGTACAGGTCGAACAGGGCCTGGTCGAAGGTCTGCATGCCGAGCTCGCGCGACTTCTTCATGATCTCCTTGATCTCGTGCACTTCGCCCTTGAAGATCAGATCGGCGATCAAAGGTGAGTTGAGCATGATCTCGATCGCGGCCGCGCGCCCCTTGCCCTCTTTCAGAGGTATCAGCCGCTGCGACACCAGCGCCTTGAGGTTGAGCGACAGGTCCATCAACAGCTGCGCGCGGCGTTCCTCGGGGAAGAAATTGATAATGCGGTCCAGCGCCTGATTGGCGCTGTTGGCGTGCAGCGTGCCCATGCACAGGTGGCCGGTTTCAGCGAAAGCGACGGCGTGCTCCATGGTTTCCTTCGAGCGAATTTCCCCGATCAGAATCACGTCCGGCGCCTGGCGCAGGGTGTTGTGCAGCGCGGCTTCCCAGGACGCGGTGTCCACCCCCACTTCGCGCTGCGTGATCAGGCAATTGACGTGCGGGTGCACATACTCGACCGGATCCTCGATGGTGATGATGTGGCCGTAACTGTTGTGGTTGCGGTAGCCGATCATGGCCGCCAGAGTGGTCGACTTGCCCGAACCGGTGCCGCCCACCATGATCACCAGGCCGCGCTTATTCATCACCACGTCTTTGAGTACCGGCGGCAGGCCCAGGTCCTCGAACTTCGGAATCGTAGTGGTGATCGTGCGCATCACCATGCCGATCTTGCCCTGCTGCACGAAGCAGTTCACGCGGAAGCGGCCGATCCCTGAGGGCGAGATGGCGAAGTTGCACTCTTTGGTCGCCTCGAACTCGGCCGCCTGCTTGTCATTCATCATCGCACGCACCAGATCGGCGGTATGCTGGCCGGTGAGCTTTTGATCCATCACCGGCGTCATTTTTCCGTCCAGCTTCATTGCCGGCGGGAAGTCCGCGGTGATGAACAGGTCGGAACCCTTCTTGCTGAGCATCAAGCGCAGCAAATCGTACATGAACTTGGTGGACTGGCCGCTATCCATATTTCACCTCAATGGGAGTAACGTCAAAAAAGATCCCGGAATTCGCCTTGCCGGTCCGGCCCGCTTCGCTGGTTCTCGCTGGCAGACGCGCCGCAAACGGCGTTTCGCGCGAACCGGGCCAACTAGCCGGGGAAAGTGTCTTTATTCGCTGCCTTGCTGCGCGCTTCCGCGACTGAGATTACGCCCTTCTTGACCAGGTCCTGCAGGTTCTGGTCCAGCGTCTGCATGCCGAACTGCGCACCGGTCTGGATTGCGGAGTACATCTGCGCGATCTTGGCCTCGCGGATCAGATTGTTGATGGCCGGCGTGCCTATCATGATCTCGTGCGCGGCGACCCGGCCGGAACCGTCCTTGGTTTTCAGCAGGGTTTGCGAAATGATCGCCCGCAGGGAGGTGGAGATCATCGCACGGATCATGTCCTTTTCCGCGGCCGGAAACACGTCGACGATGCGGTCGATGGTCTTCGCCGCCGAACTGGTGTGCAGCGTGCCGAATACCAAGTGGCCGGTTTCCGCGCCGGACAGCGCCAGGCGGATGGTTTCCAGGTCGCGCATCTCGCCGACCAGGATCACATCCGGGTCCTGGCGCAGCGCAGATCTCAGCGCATTGTTGAACGACAAAGTGTGCGGACCGACTTCACGCTGATTGATCAGGCATTTCTTCGATTCGTGCACAAACTCGATCGGATCCTCGATCGTGAGGATGTGCCCTTCCTCGGTTTCATTCTTGTGATTGACCATCGCGGCCAGCGTGGTCGACTTGCCGGAGCCTGTCGGCCCGGTCACCAGCACCACGCCGCGCGGCTGGTCCGCGATCTGCTCGAAGATCTTCGGGCATTTGAGATCGGCAAGCGAAAGGATTTTGGACGGAATGGTCCGCATCACCGCGCCGGCGCCGCGGTTCTGCACAAACGCGTTGACGCGAAAACGCGCGAGCCCGGGGATGGCGAAGGAGAAGTCGCACTCGAGGTTCTCCTCGTAGAACTTGCGCTGGCCGTCGTTCATGATGTCATAGATCATGCCGTGGACGTCTTTATGGTCCATCGGCGGCAGGTTGATGCGCTTGATGTCGCCGTGCACCCGGATCATCGGCGGCAGGCCTGACGAGAGATGCAGATCCGATGCCTTGTTCTTGACCACGAAGGCAAGCAGTTCAGAGATATCCATTTATAATTGCTCCATGCTGAGTGACGCGCCAGGCGAGACTGCAACTGACCGAGTGGGTGCGATTTGTCGCCGGTTTCCCGCGTTCACGCCCGCTCCAAATTATGTCCACAATCGAGAGTAACTTGCAAGTCGTGCGGGAGCGCATCGCTGCGGCGGCGCGCGCGGCCGGGCGCGAGCCTGGCGATATCGCATTACTTGCCGTAAGCAAGACGTTCGCGGCAAATGCGGTGCGCGCGGCGCATGCCGCGGGACAACGCGATTTCGGCGAGAACTATGTCCAGGAGGCGATGGAGAAAATAGCGGCATTGTCCGATTTGCCTTTATGCTGGCACTTCATCGGTCCAATTCAGCGCAATAAGACGCGCGCTATCGCCGAGCATTTTGATTGGGTACACTCGGTCGATCGCGTGAAAATCGCGCAGCGTCTGGCTGAATCCCGCCCGGCGGGACGGGAACTGCTGGATGTCTGCCTGCAGGTGAACTTGAGCGGCGAGCAGAGCAAGAGCGGCGTGACGCCGGAGGGCGTGCGGCCGCTGGCCGAGGCGGTGCGCACCCTGCCGCGGCTCAGATTGCGTGGTTTGATGGCGATTCCGGAGCCGGGAGGCGATTTGTCGCTGCAGCGGCGCCGCTTCGCAGGTCTGCGGTTGCTGCTTGAGCAGCTTAATACCGCCGGTTTCGGGCTCGACACCCTGTCGATGGGCATGTCGCAGGACCTGGAAGCTGCCGTCTTGGAAGGCGCTACCATTGTGCGCGTAGGCACCGCCATCTTCGGCGAAAGGAAGCAAGCATGAACATTACCTTCATCGGCGGCGGCAATATGGCGGCGGCGCTGATCGGCGGCCTTCTCGGCAAGGGCCATGCCGCAGGCGACATCCGCGTAGTCGAGCTTCAATCCGAGGCGCGTGCGCGGCTTGCGGCGCAATTCGGTGTTGCGTGCCTGGACAGCGCGGCTGCGCCTTTGGGCGAAGCGGTGGTCCTGGCGGTCAAACCGCAGCAGATGCGCGCCGCCGCTGAGGCGCTGCGCCCGTGGCTCGCGCATGAACTGGTCATCTCTATCGCGGCCGGCATACGCCTGGTCGATCTGTCGCGCTGGCTTGGCGGTCACGCTACCCTGGTGCGTTGCATGCCGAATACGCCGGCGCTCATCGGTGCCGGAATCAGCGGCCTGTACGCGAGTGCCGCGGTCAACCCCGGGCAGCGCGCCCTGGCGGATTCGATTCTGGGCGCGGTGGGCGCGACCTTATGGGTCAAAGAGGAAGGCATGCTCGATCCGGTCACCGCGATTTCTGGCAGCGGCCCTGCTTACGTATTCTATTTCGTCGAGGCGATGCAACAGGCGGCGCAGGAAATGGGTTTTTCCGCATCGGATGCCAGAATACTCGCGGTCGAGACCTTTGCCGGAGCGGCCCGACTCGCGGCGCAAAGCGAGGAGGACGTGGCGCTGCTGCGTCAGCGCGTTACTTCGAAAGGCGGCACAACCGAGCGCGCCCTTGCCAGCATGGACGCCGACCGGGTAAAGGAACTGATCGTCCGGGCGCTGCATGCCGCGAACCAGCGCGCGCACGAGTTGGGCGAGCAGCTGGGCGCCGATGAATGAGGCGCCGTCGGCCATGCCCCCGCTCGCTACCTGGAACAGCCAACCGGCAACGACGCCCTCGGGTGCTATTCGCGTATTCATCGGGAAACATTAATGCTTAGCCAAATTCTGCATTTCCTGCTCGACACGATATTCGGCTTTTTTGTATTCGTGTTGCTGGCGCGTTTCTATCTGCAGCTCATGCGCGCACCGTTCCGCAATCCCCTGGGACAATTTGTTTCCGCCTTGACCAATTGGCTGGTGTTGCCGGCGCGGCGCTTCATTCCAGGACTGTTCGGTGTGGATTTGGCGAGTTTCCTGCTTGCGTGGCTGATCGAGGCTCTGCTTCTGTTCCTGCTTTACATACTCAGGGGCGGGGGCGTCGCCACCGGTTCGGGGGTGGTGATGGGCGTTTTGCTGAGCTTGAGCCTGCTCGAGTTGGCGCGCTTCAGCCTGTACCTGCTGATCGGGGTGATCCTGATTCAGGCGGTGATCAGCTGGATCAACCCGTATGCGCCGCTGGCCCCGCTGTTCAATACGCTTACCGCCCCCTTTCTGCGGCCGTTCCGGCGCCTGATTCCGCCGATCGGCAATGTCGATCTGTCGCCCTTGTTCGCGTTGGTCGCCGCGCAACTGCTGCTGATTCCGCTCGAATACCTTGCGCGTTCGGTGGCCGCGCTGTTTTGAACTGGTATGAACTCACGTGCGACGGCGTCGCGATCCACGTTCACGCTCAGCCTGGCGCCAAGCGCACCGAGATAGCCGGTTTGCACGGCGATTGCATCAAGGTGCGTCTCGCTTCGCCCCCGGTGGACGGTAAAGCCAACGCATGCCTGATCGAATTTCTTGCCCGGCGGCTGGAGGTGAGGCGAAACCAGGTCAGCATCACCCGCGGCACGAGCGGGCGCCGCAAGACCGTGTTTGTGGCGGTGGCCGGACTGCAGCCGACGATACTGCTAGAGCAAGCCGGCGCGGACTAGAATCGGGCGGGTTCGCGGGTGATCCGTCCTGCCGGGCCGGGCTGGGTCTAACCAGCGCCCGCGTCGTAGACGATCTGGCCCTGCAGCAGCGTGTAGCGGACCTTGCCGGGCAGTTCGATGCCGAGGAAGGGCGTGTTCTTGCCCTGGCTCTTGAGGGCCGCAGCGCTCACCTTGCTGTATTGTTCCGCGTCGAATACGCAGACGTCGGCCGTATGGCCCTCCGACAGGTGGCCGGCGTCTAATCCCATAATGCGCGCGGGTTCCCGCGTGATGCGGGCGAGCGCCTGTGCCAGCGGTACCTTCATTTCGAGCGCCCATTTCAGCGTGAGCGGCAGCAACAGCTCCAGGCCGGTGGCGCCGGCTTCCGATTCGCCGAAAGGGACCAGCTTTGAATCCTCGTCCACCGGGGTGTGGTCTGAGCAGAGCGCGTCTACGGTGCCGTCCTTCAGCCCCTGGCGCAGCGCGTCGCGATCGCGCGCACTGCGCAACGGCGGCTGCAGATGGCAATGCGAGTCAAAATAGCCCAGATCCATCTCCGACAGATGGGCATGGTGGATACCGATATCGCAGCTGATGGGCAGGCCTTCGCGTTTGGCCAAGCGGACCATTTCCACTCCTTCGCGGGTCGACAGGCGGCACAGATGCACGCGTGCGCCGGTGGCGCGCATGACTTCGACGATGGTGGCTATGGCGATCGTTTCGGCAAAGGCGGGGATTCCGGGCAGCCCCAGGCGTGTAGCCACCTCGCCTTCGTGCGCCACCCCGTCCTTCGCCAGATAGCCGTCCTGCGGGCGCAGCCAGACGCTGAAGCCGAAGGTGGCGGCGTATTGCAGCGCGTGCCACAGCACCTGGTTGTCCTGCAGCGGCACATCGGCATGAGAGAAGCCGATGCAACCGGCGTCGCGCAATTCCGCCATTTCGGTGAGCTGTTCGCCGGCCAGGCCTATGGTCAGCGCGCCGATCGGATAAACGTGCGCCAGGTTGAGCGTTTTGGCACGGTGTTTGAGCATTTCCACCAGGCCGGGTTCGTCCAGCGCCGGCTCGGTGTCGGGTGGACAGGCGAGGCTGGTCACCCCGCCCGCCACGGCCGCGAGCAATTCCGATTCCAGCGTCGCCTTATACTCGAAGCCGGGTTCGCGCAGGCGCGCCGACAGGTCGATCAGACCCGGGCAGACCACCAGGCCCTTGGCGTCGATCACGCGGTTCGCATTGAAGCCGTCCGGCGACTTGCCGATGGCGGCCACCTTGCCTGCGGCGATAAACAGGTCCGCCTGGGCGTCTAGCTTGTTGCTGGGGTCGATTAAACGGCCATTCTTGATATGAATTTTCATCTAGAACTCGTTACAAAATGAGGGGATCGCTCCCCTCATACTCCCTTAAATCGGGCGCCGTTTCGGACTTCCGAAACGGCCTCTATTTCTAATTTCCTGCCAGTATGCTCATTACCGCCATCCTGACGGCGATGCCGAATCGCACCTGCGACAGGATCACCGCGTGCGAGCCGTCGGCGACCGCCGAATCGATTTCCACGCCGCGATTCAATGGCCCCGGATGCATGACGATCGCATCGGGCTTGGCGAGCGCGAGCTTTTCCGGCGTCAGGCCGTAGTACTTGAAGAATTCCTGTGCCGAGGGCAGCAGCGCGCCGCGCATGCGTTCGTTTTGCAGACGCAACATCACGACCACGTCGACGTCGCGCAAGCCCTGCTCCAGGTCGTAGTACACCTTGACGCCCAGCTTCTCCGCGCCGGCCGGGATCAGCGTCATCGGCCCGATCACGCGAATATCGGGTGTGCCCATGACGGTCAGTGCGTGGATCAGGGAGCGCGCCACGCGCGAGTGCAGCACGTCGCCGACGATGGCCACCGACAACCTGGTGAAATCCTTCTTGAAGTGGCGGATGGTGTAGAGGTCGAGCAGACCCTGGGTCGGGTGCGCGTGGCGCCCATCGCCGGCGTTGACCACGTGCAGGTGGCTGGCGACATGGCTGGCAATCAGATGCGGCGCGCCGCTTTGCGCATGCCTGACCACGAACAGGTCGGCGTGCATGGCCGACAGATTGTCCACGGTGTCGAGCAGGGTTTCGCCTTTGGTATGCGAGGACACCGCGATGTTCAGGTTGATGACATCGGCGGACAAGCGCTTGGCCGCGATTTCGAACGTGGTGCGGGTGCGGGTCGAGGCTTCAAAGAACAGATTGAATACCGACTTGCCGCGCAACAGCGGCACTTTCTTGACCTCGCGCTCCGTCACGCCGACGAACGAGGTGGCGGTGTCCAATATCTGGTCGAGAATCGCGCGCGGCAGCCCCTCTATGGTAAGCAGGTGCTGCAGTTCGCCTTTGTCATTCAGTTGTGGGTTACGCATCCAGTTTCAGCCTAAGTTTGCCATTGTCTTCCCGATCGAGCACCAGCATGCGCCCTGGCGGCACTTCCAGTCTGGTGCCCACATATTGGGCGGCGACCGGCAACTCGCGCCCGCCGCGGTCGATCAGCACGGCGAGGCTGATCGAAGCCGGCCGGCCGTAGTCGAACAATTCGTTCATCGCCCCGCGCACGGTGCGGCCGGTGTAGAGCACATCGTCGACCAGCACGATATGCCGTCCGTCTACCTCGAATTGAATCTGCGTGGGCTTGATCTGGGGATGCAGTCCGGTGGTGTCGAAATCATCGCGATAGAACGACACATCGAGCAGGCCCAGCGGCAATTCGATGCCAAGCGCCGCGTGCAGCCGCTCGGCCAGCCAGGCGCCGCCGGTATGTATTCCGACCAGTGCAGTGTCGGCAGTGACCTGCGGCTTGAGTTGGCGCACCAGCTCCGCGCACAGGACTTCAGGATCAGGAAGAACCAGGGTCATCGAAATAGCTTTGCAAAATGATTTGTGCCGAAACTTGATGGGCGCGCAGCTTGTGCTTGCGCCCTCCTTTTCCAGTTGCTCTCAGCGCCTCTTCGGCGGAGGCCGAACTCAGGCGCTCGTCCACCAGTCTGACCGGCAGTCCGAATCGGGCCTCCAATTGGCGCGCGAAACGGCGGCAGCGCCGCGTCAACTCATGTTCCGTGCCGTCCATCGAAAACGGCAGCCCCACGACGAGAAATCCGGGCTTCCATTCGGCGACCAGGCGAGCGGCTTCCTCCATGCGGGCCGCACTGCTCTCGGCGACGATCAGACCCAGGGGATGCGCTAAGCCGATGCTGGGCTCGCCGACCGCGACGCCGGTAAATTTTTCGCCGAAATCGAAAGCGAGCGCCGTGCCGATACCGACGAAAGGACCAGAGGGTGAAATTCGCGGGGAGACCACACCGGATTCGATTCTATCCATTGCAGGCGTTCATTGTACGCCGGCAGCGGCGATCATGCATGTCCCGTGTCCTCGGACAGGCTGGCGAAATCGATGCCCAGCAGCTCCATTGCAGCAGGCAGCTTTTCCTCGGCAGGCAGATCGAAGATGATTTGCTCGCCCGCTTCCACGGTCAGCCAGGCGTTCTGCCCGAGTTCGTGCTCAAGCTGACCGGCAGCCCAGCCGGAATAGCCCAGGGTGACCAGCATCTTGTCCGGACCGCCGCCTTTACCCAGCGCTTCGAGGATGTCCTTGGAGGTGGTGAGGCCCAGGCTGTCGCGCACCTTCAGCGTTGAATGCCATTCTCCCACCGGTTGGTGCAGCACAAAGCCGCGGTCGGTTTGCACCGGGCCGCCGAAATAGACCGGAACATCGTGCAATTCGCGTGGTTCAAGCGTGAGGTTGATGCGCTCGAACAGCGCCTGCAGGCTTAAATCGATGGGCCGATTGACCACCACGCCCAGCGCCCCCTGGTCGTTGTGCTCGCAGATATAGGTGAGGGATTTGGCAAAATAAGGGTCCACCATATTCGGCATCGCGATGAGAAAATGGTGGGTAAGATCGATCGCCACGCACCCATTTTATCCCTCCGGCGGAACAATCACAATTTTGGTTTGTGCGGCGTTTCCGGTGGGCGGTGGCGCTTCGGTTTGTTTCCGGCCGCAGCCTTCGAAGCGACTTTTTCCCAGTCGCGTACTGCGCCGGGGGTGAGCCGGAACAGCGGGTGCACTTCGGGTGCCGCGATGTCTTTCCACTGACACAACCAGTCCGGGCCGCGCACTCTCAGCTTGGCCTGGAGATGCCGCCACTCGTAGGCAAGCTGGCCGCGGCTCTCGGGAAGTTTGACCTTGGTACGGCGCCGGTTGATCTTGGCCCCGTCGAAACGGTAGTTTCGTGCAAGCGCTTCGGCGTGCACGCCGCGCAGGTAAGTCGCGATTGCTGCGAGGGGGTCGGCATGCAGTCTGAAGCGCAATAATTGGGGATGGCGGCGATAACCGACCGTCTCGCCTTTGAGCACGGCCTGCGCGAGCAGCGCCTCGCGCCATAAGGCGACCAGCCCCTTGGGGTCGAGATACTTCGGGTGCAGGGTCCAGAGGCGCATGCGACTACGCGGACACGGCGAAGGGCGTATTCAACCGCCGGCTAGATTTCCACCATCTCGAAGTCTTTCTTGCCCGCGCCGCATTCGGGGCAGGTCCAGTTGACGGGTACATCGTCCCAGCGCGTGCCCGGCGCAATGCCCTCGTCGGGAACGCCGGCGGCCTCGTCGTAGAGGTAGCCGCAAATGACGCACATCCAAGTCTTGAATTCGGTGCTGCTCGATGTGGCTGTCATATCCCGCCGCCTGGTTTGGGTTAAAATAGCGCCGCATCTTACCCTGTAGCCATGTCTAGTTCCAGCGTGGCGCCCACCATGCCCACTTCCCTGCCGCCGATCGTACTCAGCTTTGCCGCCACCGATCCCACGGGGGGCGCCGGTATCCAGGCTGATCTGCTCACACTCTCGAGCATGGGCTGCCATGCCCTTACCGTGGTCACTGCAATCACGGTGCAGGATACCGCGGGGGTCGAGGATGTGCTGCCGATAGATGCCGATTGGGTCAGCGACCAGGCGCGCGTGCTATTGGAAGACATGCCGGTGGCCGCATTCAAGATCGGCCTGCTGGGCAGTGTCGAAAACTGCGCCGCCATCGCCGAGGTAATCGCGGACTATCCCGACGTGCCGCTGATCCTCGATCCGGTGCTGGCCTCGGGCCGCGGCGACGAACTGGCGGCGGAAGACCTGATCGAGGCGATGCGCGAAATGCTGATCCCGCAGACGACCATCATCACACCCAACAGCCTGGAAGCGCGGCGTCTGGCCGATGACGGCGGCGACGACGAGCGGTCCCTGGAGGATTGCGCCAGGCGCATCCTGGAGATGGGCTGCGAGTACGTGCTGATCACCGGAACGCACGAGAACACGCCGCAGGTGGTCAATACCCTCTATGGTCAGCAGGGTGTGATCCGCAGCGACAGTTGGCCGCGCCTGTCCGGCAGCTTTCACGGCTCGGGCTGCACTCTCGCCTCCGCCATCGCCGCGACCCTGGCCAACGGTCTGGACATTCCCGAAGCGGTGCGCGAAGCGCAGGAGTACACCTGGCAGACGCTGAACGCCGGATTTCGCCCTGGCATGGGGCAGCATATCCCCGACCGCTTCTTCTGGGCGCGCGAAGCCGACGACGAGGAGAGCAAACCTGAGGACTGAAGCGTGAAGCGCAAGCTCGCGGGGCTGTACGCGATTACGCCGGATGAAGCGCGCACCGATGTTCTCGTGCGCAAAGTCGCCCTGGCGCTCCAAGGCGGGGCGTCGGTGGTGCAATATCGGAACAAGACCGCCAGCCCGGGGCTGCAGCGCGAGCAAGGGCGCGCGCTTGCCGCGTTATGCCGCGCGGAGGGCGCGGCCTTCGTCATCAACGACAACCTGGCGCTTGCGCTGGAACTCGACGCCGACGGCCTGCACCTGGGCGGGGAAGACGGCGATCTGGCCGAGGCGAGGCGGCGCCTGGGGAAAAACAAGCTGCTGGGCGCTTCCTGCTATGACCGTATGGAACTGGCCAAGGCGGCGCTGCAGGCCGGCGTGGACTACCTGGCCTTCGGCAGCGTATTCAGCTCTGTCACCAAACCCGGCGCCGTGCGCGCCCCGCTGGCGATATTCGCCGCAGCGCGACACAGTTTCGCCCTGCCACTGGTGGCAATTGGCGGCATTACCCTGCAAAATGCGCACCAGGTGTTCGCCGCCGGGGCGGACGCGGTCGCCGTGATCAGCGCCTTATTCGACGCCGACGACATCGCCGAGCGCGCGGCCGGCTTTACCCGACTTTATCAACTACAGCGGATGCAGCAATGAGCAACGAATCTTTGTTTGCCAAGGCCCAGCAGTTCATTCCCGCCGGGGTCAATTCCCCGGTGCGGGCGTTTCGCGCCGTGGGCGGCGCGCCAAGGTTTATCGCGCGCGCGGCCGGCGCCTGCATGTGGGATAGCGAAGGCCAGCGCTATATCGATTACATCGGCTCCTGGGGGCCGATGATCGCGGGCCACGCGCATCCCGAAGTCGTAGCCGCGGTGTGCGCAGCGGCCAAAAATGGACTTTCGTTTGGTGCGCCGACCGAGGCTGAAATAGACATGGCCGAACTGTTGTGCAAGCTCGTGCCGAGCATGGAACTGGTGCGCCTGGTGAGTTCGGGCACCGAGGCGACCATGACGGCGATACGCCTGGCGCGCGGCTATACCGGCCGCAACCGCGTGGTCAAATTCGAGGGCTGCTATCACGGCCACGCCGACAGCCTGCTGGTGAAAGCGGGCTCGGGCGCGCTCACTTTCGGCCAGCCGAGCTCTTCCGGCGTGCCGCCCCAAGTCGTCGCAGATACTCTGGTGCTCGACTATAACGATGTCGGCCAGCTGGAGCGCTGCTTCGCCGAAGGCGGCAAGGACATCGCCGCGGTGATCGTGGAACCGGTCGTGGGCAACATGAACCTGGTCGCGCCCAAGCCGGAATTTCTGCGCGTCATGCGCGAGCTGTGCACCAAGCACGGCGCGGTGCTGATTCTGGACGAGGTCATGACCGGCTTTCGCGTGGGGCTGACCGGCGCGCAGGGGCTTTACGGCATCCAACCCGACCTCACTACGCTGGGCAAAGTCATCGGCGGCGGCATGCCAGTGGGCGCTTTCGGCGGACGCCGCGAGATCATGCAGAAAATCGCTCCGCTGGGGCCGGTGTATCAGGCGGGCACGCTCTCGGGCAATCCGGTGGCGGTGGCGGCGGGCCTGGCGACCTTGAAACTGGTGCAGGCCCCGGGGTTCTATGAAAAGCTCGGTGCCAGCACGCGGGCATTAACGCAAGGTCTGGCTGCGGCTGCGAAAAAGCACGGCGTGGTGTTCTCGGCACAGGCGATCGGCGGCATGTTCGGCATTTATTTTCGCGCCGTGCCCCCGCAAAGCTTTGCCGAGGTCATGCAATGCGACAAAGAGGCGTTCAACCGTTTCTTTCACGCCATGCTCGAGCGCGGCGTGCATTTCGCGCCTTCGGCCTTTGAGGCGGGCTTCGTGTCCGCGGCGCACAGCCAGCAGGATATCGACGCGACCATAGCCGCCGCCGAATCCGTGTTCGCGACCCTGGGCAAATAAGCCGCAATCGCGCATCGGATTTTCCCGCGACAGCGCTTGTTTCCGGTGCCGTTGCGGTCAGCGTGGCAGCAAGCCGCGGCACCGCCGGCGACGGTGCGCGTCTAGCGCGGCTTCAGGTTGTCGCGGATTTCGCGCAACAGCATCACTTCCTCCGGCGGCTCCGCCGGTGCCGGCGTTGGCGCCGCAGCTTCGGCGCGCTTTAACTTGTTGATCCAGCGCACCAGCATGAAAATGATGAAAGCCAGAATCACGAAGTTGATCGCGATGGTAAGAAAGTTGCCATAAGCGAACACCGGCACGCCCGCCTTTTTCACCGCGTCCAGGGTCGTCGTCGTACCCGGCGGAATGTCTTTGAGCGCGAAAAAGTAGTTGGAAAAATCCAGCCCGCCGAGCACCCGCCCGATCACCGGCATGATCAGGTCGTTCACGATGGAATCGACGATCTTGCCGAATGCGGCGCCGATAATCACGCCTACAGCCAGATCCATGACATTGCCCTTCAGTGCAAATTCCTTGAACTCCTTGAGCATGGTCGTGTTTCCTTTCAGTGATGAGGTTGCCGATCACGCGCCCGCAGTGCGCGCCTTGCGGGGGCTACGATCGCACAGGCAGTCGGCCATGGCAAGGACAGCGTCGTCAAGGCCCGCGGTCGATTCTGGCAGCCGGGTTATGATGGCAGGATCGCCCACTTGAACCTCTGAGCCATGGCTGAGGCGCGCACGCGCAGGGTGCCGGAACGTGACATACGCCCGCTGGAAATCTGGGCCTGGGCAATGTACGACTTCGCCAACTCGGGCTATACGACCGTGGTGCTGACCGCAATATTTAACGCGTACTTTGTCGCGGTGGTCGCGGGCGGCGCGCCCTGGGCGACCTTTGCCTGGACCGCAGCGCTCTCGGTTTCCTACGCCTTGGTGATCGTCACCGCGCCGGTGATAGGCGCTTATGCGGATCTGCGTGCCAACAAGAAACGCTTGCTGCTGTTCACTACCGCCGGCTGCGTGCTCGGCACCGCGGCCCTGGCGCTGGTAGGTCCGGGCGATCTGGCGATCGCCGTGGTTTGCGTCGTCATATCGAATTTCTTCTTTTGCACCGGTTGCGATCTGGTCGCGGCCTTCCTGCCGGAACTGGCGCGCGGCAGGGACATGGGCAAGATATCGGGGTGGGGCTGGAGCCTGGGCTACGTCGGCGGGTTGTCGACCCTCGGCGCCTGCCTGGCGTACGTGACCTGGGCGCAGGCTGCCGGCCAAACGGCGGCGCAGTTCGTGCCGGTGACCATGCTCATTACCGCCGCTTTGTTCGCGCTGGCGAGCCTGCCCACCTTCGCCCTATTGCGCGAGCGCGCCACGCCGCAATCCCTGGCCCCAGGCGCGTCTTTGCCGCGCGCGGCGTTTGCACGCCTGGCCGACACCGTGCGCCATGCGGTTCGTTATCAGGACCTGCGGCGCTTCCTGCTGTGCATCGTGTTTTATCAAGCCGGGGTGCAGACGGTGATCACGCTGGCGGCAATCTATGCTGAGCAGGCGATGCATTTCAACACCCGTGATACGCTCATCCTGGTGCTGGTGGTGAATCTCACCGCTGCGCTCGGGGCGTTTTTTCTCGGCAATGTGCAGGATCGGATCGGCCATGTTCCCACCATCGCACTCACCCTCGCCGGGTGGATCGCGACCGTATTGATTGCCTGGGCGGCCGATACGAGACCGATGTTCTGGATTGCGGCCAACCTTGCCGGTCTGTGCATGGGCGCGTCGCAGTCCGCGGGGCGTGCGCTGGTCGGTTACTTGAGCCCCAAGCCGCGCCGCGCCGCGTTCTTTGGCCTGTGGGGCCTGGCGACGAACCTGTCATCCATCCTGGGCCCCATGACCTACGGCGTCGTGAGCTGGATGTCCCGGGGCGACCACCGGCTCGCCATGCTGATTACCGGCAGCTTCTTCGTGGCCGGGCTGCTGATTCTGCATGGTGTAGACGCGAGCCGCGGCCGCCGTGCCGCGCTGAAGAAAGCCTGACCTGGGTATCAAGAGTTCATTTCAAGATGAGGGGATATCCCCTACGGGGACTTTCCCGTCAAGCGGGATCGAGACCTTCGGGGCGCATCCCCTCATGCTCCCCTAAATCAGAGGCCATTTCGGTAATTCTGAAATGGCCTCTAAGTTTCTTCCGTTTCTTACGGAAGCTGGGCCGAGGGCATGCGCGCGCGTATGGTCTCGCTGTAGCGCTGCAGAAACCCCGAGTCGCGGTTGCGCTCGTAATAAAGAGGCCGCGGCAGCATGGCCGCGAGGTGCGCCGCCTGCTCGGCGTTCAGGCCGGCTGCGCCGACGCCGTAGTAATGCCGCGCCGCGGCTTCGGCGCCGAATACCCCATCGCCCCACTCGGCTACGTTCAAATAGATCTCCAGGATGCGTTCCTTGTCCATCAGCGTTTCCAGCATCCAGGTGATCACGGCCTCCTGCCCCTTGCGCCATAAGCTTTTTTCGCCGGAGAGAAACAGGTTCTTGGCCAATTGCTGGCTGATGGTGGAGCCGCCGGCGACGACTCTTCCTCTTCTCTGATTTTTTTCCAGCGCCTTCTGTATGCCTTCCCAATCGAAACCGTCATGTTCGGAAAACTTGGCATCCTCGGCAACGATCACCGCGCGCTTCAATTCGTTGGAGATGCGCGCGTAGCTTGCCCAGCGCTGCTTTATGGTCGCATTGGGATTTTTCGCGCGCAGCCGCTCCAGGCGCGCCTGCATGAAGCTGGTGCTCTCGGGGTTGTGCCCGACCCAGTACCAGATATGCGCCGCAAACCAGCTCTGGTACAGCAGCAGGGCGACGAACAATGCACCGAGGGTATAGCAGAACGCCTTCCACAGCGACGCCAGGGCGCGCTTCACCGGTTTAAGCATCGCGCGTTTGCCGCAGCTGCTGCAAAACCGAAGCGCTGTCCGGGCGCACGCCGCGCCAGACCAAGAACGACTCGGCCGCCTGCTCTACCAGCATGCCCAGGCCGTCTGCGAGCAGCGCTGCGCCCGCGCCGCGCGCAAACGCGAGGAATGGCGTTTCGCCTTTGCCGTACATCATGTCGTAGGCCAGGGCGCCGCGCGCGAACACGCCCGGCGGCAGCGGCGGCAACTCGCCCGCCAGGCTGGCCGAGGTGGCGTTTATCACGAGGTCGAACTGCCGGCCCGCGAGCGCCGCATAGGTGCCGGCTTCGAGCGCGCCGCCGAAGCTTAGCGCCAGATGCTGCGCCTTGTCCAAAGTGCGGTTGGCGAGCACGAATTGCGCCGGCTGCTGCTCAAGCAGGGGCCCGACCACGCCGCGCGCGGCGCCGCCTGCTCCCAGCAGTAGTACGCGCTGGCCGTTGACGGCGAAGGCGAGATTGCGCGTCAAGTCGCCTACCAGCCCGACGCCATCGGTGTTGTCGCCAAAAATCACGCCGCGCTCGAATTTGAGCGTGTTTACGGCCTGCGCCGCGCTGGCGCGTTCGGACAAGAAAGCGGCGTAACGGAATGCTTCACCCTTGAACGGCAGGGTTACGTTGAGGCCGCGGCCGCCGCCAGCGCGGAACGCGTTCGCGGTCGCCGCAAACGCGTCCCTGGGCGCCAGCAAGCGTCCATACACCAGATCCTGCCCGGTCTGGCGCGCAAACTCGGCATGAATCAGCGGAGACTGGCTGTGCGCTACGGGATTGCCGATGACGGCGTATTGGTCCGGCATGGCGGGAAATCATTCTCCGAACAATTGGTCACCCGGCGCAAACGTCCAGGTACGGGTAATGACGAGGATATCGGTGTCGCGTTTGATGCTGTCGGGGAAGCTGGCGTAGGGCACGGCCATTTTCACAATGCGTTCGGCCGCGCGGTCGAGAATCTGGTGTCCTGAGGAACGCCGCACCTCGACCGCGTCCAGGCTGCCGTCGGACTTGATCGAAACCATAAGTACCAGGCTGCCATAGAGTCTGCCGCGTGCGCTGTCCGGGTAGTTGAGGTTGCCGATACGCTCGACTTTCAGGCGCCAGTCTTCTACGTACTGCGCGAAGCGGTATTCCCGCGCGCGCGAGCCGACGAATTCTTTTCGCGGACGCTTGTTGTACTCGTCGAGCTGGCGCGAGATCTGCGCCTCCATGCGCGCGATGGCGAGCGCGCTGGTGGCCAGATCCTGGCCCGAAACCTGGGGTTGCGGCGCCGCCGTGGGGGGCGCTGCTTTCGGCTGCTCGGTGGCGGTCACGGTCTTTGCCGCCTGCAGTCGTGTCAGCATCTTTTGCTGTTGCGCCTCCAGTTCCTGCACCCGCTGCGCAGCGCGCCTTGAATCGGCGCCGCGCTCGGTCTCCTTCAGCACCGGCAACGGCGTCTTGGCGCGCCGGTTCTCATCGGTATTGCCGCCGCCGTCGAGATTGGCCTGCGCCAGCACGTCGGCTCTGACCGGCTTGGCGCGGGTCTTGCTGTTGACCAGCACGACGTCCAGCGCCGGCGCGACATATTTGTCGCGGATGATGTCGGGCAGCTTGAAATGAATGGACAGCGCCACCGCGTGCAGAACAATGGACAGTGCCAGCGCGAGCGTCAAACTGCGCGACGAAGGTTCCATCACTGCGATGAACTCAGGCCAGCGCAGGCGCATCGAGCCGAGTGGATAAACGCTGTGCAATCAGACCTCAAAAACTTATGAAATCAATATATTCTATGCGTTTCGGGAGAATTTATCTTAACTTTATGATGGCGTCGCCGGTCCGGGGCTGCAAAGGTGATTGAAATTGCATAACTAGGCCTGCGCCGCTGCCCGCATCGGCTCGCCGCCGCACCCGTGACGATTGATTCCAGGTGACGCTCTTTTTAGTCTTCCGCCTGTGCCTTGTATCGGGCTTTGACCGAATTATCGATCAGATCTATCCCTTCGATTTCCAGCAGCACCCGGGTACCCATTCCCAGATCCGGCAGAGAGGGTACGCGGATATACAGCGGAATGCCTTCGAACTTGACCAGATTGTCGCGCAGCACCTGAGCCGATGCCAGCGTCACCTGCTCTTGCAGCAGCCAACGCAGGCACCAATAGTGCTCCATCTTGCTCTGGAATTGATCGTAGGCCGCATAGGTCAGTTCAAATTCGCGCATCGCCGCGAGCAGATCGGCGGAATTTTTTCCGAACGGCGGGGCCGTGGCCGAAACGCAGGCGAGCAACTGCCACTGGTTCAGCAAATCGATATAGCGCCGCAGCGGCGAGCTGGCCCAAATGTAATGCGCCACGCCCAAGCCCTGGTGCGGAGAGGGCACGGTGGTCATGCGCACCTTTCCGTTGGACTGGGTGCGGTAGATCGCGGGGACGCCGCGGTCGGCGAGCAGCCTGCCCCAGTTGTTATTGGCGCTGATCATCAGCTCGGAGACCAGCTTGTCCAGCGGCGCGCCGCGCCTGCGCTCGACGATGCTGACGCGCTCGTTCTCGACATAGAAGCTGTAGTCGACGCGGTCCTGCTGTATCGCGGGTTTGCCTCGCGCCGCCTCCAGCTCGAGCGCGAGCCGCCACAAGAAAAACAACTCCGCCTCGAACGGCAGGTTGCCGCGCTCTTCCCCGGCTAGAAAGGCCGCGTCCAATGCCTCCACCTGATGATGCCGCAAGTTGGCGGCGATTTTCACCCGCTCGACGCGGGTTTCCTGGCCTTCCACCAGATGCGATAGCGGATTGATGTCCAGGTACAGCGATATTGCCGGGCATTCGCGTCCCTCGGCGAGGGTATAGCGTTCGATCACCTGCGGCGGCAGCATGGTGATCTTACGCCCCGGAATATAGGCCGTGGACAGGCGCGCCCGCGCGATCTTGTCCAGCGCCGAGCCAGGAGTGAAACCCAGCCCTGGAGCGGCGATGTGTATGCCGACGCGATAGCGCCCGTTGGGCAGCCGCGTCAGGGAGAAGGCGTCGTCGATTTCCGTAGTGCTGGCGTCGTCCAGGCTGAATGCTGCGACCTCGGCCAGCGGCAGGCTGGGCGGCTCGTCCGCGGCAATGCTCTCGAACACCCCGCTTTCTCTGGGAAAGTAGTCGAACAGAAACGCCCCCAGATGGTAGTCGTGGCTGTCGGGCAGGGCGCCGGCGCGCTCGAGGAGCCGCGCCGCCGACAGCCCGCTTGCCTCGCAGGCCAGTTCCAGCGCCTTGGTCTCGACGCGATTGCGATCGGGCCGGTATAACAGCTGTGGCAGGATTGCGCGCAACGCGTCGGGTACGCTGCCGCGCTGCAGTTCGTCTGCCCAGTCCCGGATCTGCTCGTCTTGGACGCGCCTTTTTTCCACGCCCGCCAGCGCCGCTTTGAGCGTGTCGGCGGGTGCCGCGCGAAAACGCCCCCTGCCCTTGCGGTAGAAATACATCGGCGCCGACTGCAGCTTGATCAGGATGGCCGCAGCTTCCAGCGCGCTGGGCGCATGGCCGAAATATTCGCGCGCCAGGTCGGCAAAGCCGAACTCCGCCTCGCCGCAGCATTGCCACAGGAAGTCGGTATCGATCTGCGAGGCCAGCGCTTCGGCCTTGCCGATGAGTTCGGCCAATGGCGGCGCCTCGAAGCGCAGCAACACGCTGGTCGCCTTGATCTTGCTCCTCTTTCCGTGCGGGGCTTCCACTTGCAGCGACGCGTCGCTCTCGGCGAGCACTGCGCCGACCTTGAAAGAGCCGGTCTCTTCGTACAGCACGTTCATGGGATCAGGACCGAAGGAATTGGGTTGACCGGGCGCCGCAGACACTCCTGACAGGCAGGTTGTCGCGCATAGCGCCCCGAACCGCGTTCGAATCAACGCGGCGGACCGAAATTATACGCTAGACGCGTCTCGCCGCGCCCGCGGGCTTGCCAAGCTGCTTACTGCCCAAGTGCCGGGCGAGCGAAATCTCGGATGGCCCTGGGACGGCCGCAGCCTCAAGCCAAGGCGGCTCATGCTGGCGCCAAACCGGCGAATTCCAGGATCATCGGAATATGCTCGGGAAAGCTCACCAGGCTGTGGTCACCGCCTTCGACGATGACTTGGCGGGCCCCGGCATATTTTTTCACCGCCTGGCGGTAGTCGAGCACTTCGTCCCCGGTCTCGACCAGCAACAGGTAGCGTTGGGGACGGACCGTGAGCAGGTAGAGCTTTTCCCATTGCCGCAGATGCTCTTCAGTAAGCGCATATTGCTGCTGCGTGTACAGGTTGCGCTGTACCCCGAGATAGGCGCGCAAATCCTCGTGCGGGTAGACGGCCGGATTGATCAGCAGCGCCCGCAGGTCGTGGCGCTCGGCAAGGTAGGTCGAGTAGAAGCCGCCAAGCGAGCTGCCGGCGAGCGTGACGGACGCGTGCGGGTGTTGCGCAATCTCGGCCTCGACCACGGCAAGGGCTTGCCTGGGCAGGTGCGGCAGCGCCGGACAGCGATATCGATCGCCCAGACCGTGCGCCTGCATATAACGCCCCAGCAATTGTGCCTTGTGCGAGCCGGGTGAACTGTTGAAACCGTGCAGATAAATCAGCATTGCGAACCACTACCTTGTTGTGGACCGGCACGATTACCGGGCGATCAATATCCCGGCTAAGCGGCAGACGCACCCAGCCGATCGATCAGTTTCTGGTGTATCCCGCCGAAGCCGCCGTTGGACATGATCAAGACATGGTCTCCGGACCTGGTTTCGGCCGCGATGGCGGCGACCAAGCCGTCCAGATTGTCGTGGCAGACCGCCTTCGCGCCCAGCGGTAACAGCGCCTGCGCCGGATTCCAGCCCAGGTTGGCGCTGTAGCAATACACCAGGTCGGCGTCGACCAGGCTGTCCGGGAGCGCATCCTTCATCACGCCCAGCTTCATGGTATTGGAGCGCGGTTCCAGCACCGCCAGAATGCGCGCCTTGCCGACCTTGCGGCGCAGCCCGGCCAGCGTGGTGGCAATGGCCGTGGGATGGTGGGCAAAATCATCGTAGACCGCGACCCCGGCTGTCGTGCCGCGCAACTCCATGCGGCGTTTGACATTGCCGAAACTGCCCAGCGCTGCACAAGCGGTTGTCGGATCCACGCCGACGTGTCGGGCAGCGGCGATGGCGGCCAGCGCGTTCGAACGATTGTGTTCACCCAGCAAACCCCAGCGTACCCTGCCCATCGCTTGTCCGGCGAAGCTGACGTCAAAGGTTTCGTTGTCCAGCGCGTCCGCCCGCCAGCCGGGGCTGGCGCAAAAATGCTCTACCGGCGTCCAGCAGCCCCGTGCCAAGACCCTCGCAACGACCGCGTCGGCAGCATTCGCAAGAACTAGCCCAGACCTCGGAACTATACGAACGAAGTGATGAAATTGCTGCTCAATCGCATCAAGATCGCGGAAGATATCGGCATGATCGAACTCTATATTGTTCAGCACAGCGGTCTTCGGGTGGTAATGCAGAAATTTGGACCGCTTGTCGAAAAAAGCGGTGTCGTACTCGTCCGCCTCAATTACAAAATAGCGGGAATCGGTCAGGCGGGCGGAAATACCGAAGTTCTGCGGTACGCCACCGACCAGAAAGCCCGGGCGCTTGCCCGCTGCTTCAAGGATCCACGCGAGCATCGCCGATGTGGTTGTCTTGCCATGGGTGCCAGCGATTGCGAGTACCCACTTCATGCGCAGTATGTTTTCCGCCAGCCATTGCGGACCGGAGATATAGGGGTCGCCACGGTCCAGGATTTCCTCCATCAGCGGGGTGCCGCGGGTGACCACGTTGCCGACTACCCACAAGTCGGGTTTCAGGCGCATTTGTTCCACGCCGTAGCCTTCGATCAGAGCTATGCCCTGGGCCTCGAGCTGGCTGCTCATGGGTGGATAAACATTGGCATCGCAGCCCGTGACTTTGTGGCCCGCTTGCCGCGCGATGGTGGCCAGACCGCCCATGAAAGTGCCGCAAACGCCGAGTATGTGGATGTGCATGAACGCCAAGCCTGGTTCCGTGGACTGTCGATCGCTGCGGGCCTAGCCGCAAATGCGCCGGCGGACGCCGATACGCCGGACAGCGACCCGCGTGCGCCGCTCGCACGCGAGTTTACCGTATTTCGCTCGCTGCCCCGCTGCGCTATTATTCCCGCATGCGTACGCGCGGAGTACTGCGATGCCCAAGGAACAGAATTTCAAACAACAACAAATGCGTATCCGAATCGCCGCGGCGGCTGCGCGCATCATGGCCGAAGACGGCGTGGAGGATTTCGCCATGGCCAAGCGCAAGGCGGCGCGCCAGCTGGGCGCCAGTGACACCCAGTCCCTGCCCAATAACGACGAAATAGAAACCGAACTGCGCCTGTACCAGTCGCTGTATCAGGGCGAGGAACAGCGCGAACGCGTTCACTACCTGCGCAGCCAGGCCCTGGCGGCGATGGAACAGCTCGCGGAGTTCAAGCCCTATCTCACCGGGCCGGTGCTGAAGGGCACGGCCGGGCGCTACGCGGACATAGACCTGCAGGTATTTGCCGATAGCGGCAAGGAGCTGGAGATTTTTCTGCTGAATCGCAACATTCCGTTCCAGGCTTCAGAGTCGCGCCACTACAGCGGAAATCAGGAGCGGGCGGTCAGCGTGCTGTCCATGGATTGGGAGGGCACGCCGGTCCGGGTGGCCGTCTATTGGCCTGGTGACGAGCGCCACAGCCTCAAGACGTCGCCCCAGGGCAGGCCGCTGGAGCGCGCCGGCCTGGACGCGGTCCGGACCCTGGTCGCCAGCGGTGAATAGACGGCTCCAGTCGGGCATCTTCCTGATGGTGGCAGCGATCGCCGGCTTTGCCGGCTACTATTTCAGCCGTGCCAACTCGGTCTTATCGCCGACCGAATCCGCTGTACAGGCGCTGACGCGGGCAGCTCTTACCGACCTCGGCGGCAAGGCGCAGATGCTGTCCCAATGGCACGGGAAAGTACTGGTCGTGAACTTCTGGGCGACTTGGTGCCTGCCCTGCAGGGAGGAAATTCCAGCCTTGATTAAAGTGCATGGGAGAAACACGCTAAACGGTGTCGAATTTGTTGGCATCGCCTTTGATAGTGCGGCTAAAGTACGCGATTATGCAAAAGAAATGGGGATCGACTACGCCTTGTGGATAGGTAACCCGGAAACCTTGGCCTTGAGCAAGAATTTGGGCAATCCGGCGGGGGTGCTGCCGTTTACCGTGGTTCTGGATCGCGCCGGAAAGGTGGCTTATACCCACGCGGGGGCATTGACCGAAGCGATGCTGGGCGCAGTGCTGCTGCCCCTGCTCTGACGGGGCGCCACCTCAGTGCGATCCTCGGGCGAAACTTCTTTGAAAAACTGGACAATTAGCGACTAATTACGGCAAACTTGCAGGTATGGTGAAAAACAAAACTGATCCGACCTCGTCCCGAAAGGCAAAGCGCATCACGCCCGCCTCGAAGACGGTTCTGGTACTGCATGGGCCCAATCTGAACTTGCTCGGCACGCGCGAGCCGGACATCTACGGCCGGGAAACACTAGCCGACATCAACCGCCGCCTGGTTGCTGTGGGTAAGGCAGCGGGTGCGGCGGTGATCTGCTTTCAAAGCAACCACGAGGGGGCGCTCATCGACCGGGTGCAACTCGCCAAAAAGCAGCAGGTCGCAGCAATTGTCATCAATCCCGCCGGCTTCACCCACACCAGCATCGCTTTGCGCGATGCTTTGGCGGCAGTGGCGATTCCGTTCATCGAAATTCATTTATCCAACATCCACGCCCGCGAGCCGTTTCGCCGCCATTCCTATTTTTCGGATTTGGCGACCGGCACGATTTGCGGTCTGGGCAGCCACGGCTACGAACTGGCGCTGCAGTTCATCCTGCGCCGGACCTAAGACCGCATTCCGGCGCGCAGGGCGCCCGCCGCGCAGCAAGGAGACAACGCCATGGATTTGCGCAAACTAAAGAAACTGATAGATCTGGTCCAGGAATCGGGTATTTCCGAGCTGGAGGTCACTGAGGGCGAGGAGAAAGTCAAAATCGTCAAAAGCGGCGCTTCAGGCGTGGTATACACCGCTCCAGCTCCGGCCCCTGTCATGGCCGCGCCCCCATCGCCGGCGCCGGCCGCCGCGGCAGCGCCGGCCGAAGTTCCGGGTCATGTGGTCAAGTCGCCCATGGTCGGCACCTTCTATCGCGCTGCCTCCCCGGGCGCCAAGGCTTTCGTCGAAGTGGGAGACACGGTCAAGTCGGGTGACACCATCTGCATTATCGAGGCGATGAAGCTGCTGAACGAAATCGAATGCGACAAGGACGGCGTCGTCAAGGCGATACTCGTGGAGAACGGCCAGCCGGTCGAATACGGCGAACCCCTTGTGGTCATCGATTGAGAGGCGGGGAACAACCAGTGAACGGGAACACCCGAATCCTCTACGCGTTGCGCGCGAGCGCGCCTGCAAAAACCGCGTCCAGCCATGTTTAAGAAGGTGCTCATCGCCAACCGGGGCGAGATCGCGCTGCGCATCCAGCGTGCCTGCCGCGAGCTGGGGATCAAGACCGTCATGGTGCATTCCGAAGCCGACAGCGAGGCGAAGTACATCAAGCTTGCCGATGAATCCGTGTGCATCGGCCCCGCCTCTTCGACCGCCAGCTATCTCAATACCCCGGCGATCATCAGTGCGGCGGAAGTGACCGATTCCGAGGCGATCCATCCCGGCTATGGTTTTCTTTCCGAGAACGCCGATTTCGCCGAGCGGGTCGAGAAAAGCGGCTTCGTTTTCATTGGTCCGCGCCCGGAAACCATACGGCTCATGGGCGACAAGATCAACGCCAAGGCGGCGATGCTCAAAGCCGGCGTTCCCTGCGTACCCGGTTCCGAGGGCGCGTTAGCGGAGCAGAATGAGGACATCATCAAGATCGCGCGCAAGGTCGGCTATCCGGTAATCGTCAAGGCCTCAGGTGGCGGCGGCGGGCGCGGCATGCGTGTCGTGCACACCGAGGCGGCGCTGCTTGCCGCGGTAAACCTGACGCGCCAGGAGGCGCAAGCCGCGTTTGGCAATCCCGAGGTCTATCTCGAAAAATTTCTCGAGAACCCGCGGCACATCGAAATCCAGGTGCTCGCCGATGAATACAGGAATGCGGTCTACCTGGGCGAGCGCGACTGTTCCATGCAGCGGCGGCACCAGAAGATCCTCGAAGAGGCCCCGGCGCCGGGAATAACCGAGCGCCAGCGCATCCGCATCGGCGAGCGTTGCGCCGACGCCTGCCGCAAGATCGGCTACCGCGGCGTCGGTACCTTTGAGTTCCTGTACGAGGGCGGTGAGTTCTATTTCATCGAAATGAATACGCGCATCCAGGTGGAACACCCGGTCACCGAGATGATCACCGGCCTGGACCTGGTGCAGGAGCAGATCCGCGTCGCCGCCGGCGAGAAGCTGCGCCTGCGCCAGCGCGACGTGGTGCTGCGCGGGCATGCCATAGAGTGCCGCATCAACGCCGAGGATCCGTTCAAATTTACGCCGTCGCCGGGCCGCATCACCTCCTATCATCCGCCGGGCGGGCCGGGCGTTCGCGTCGATTCGCACATCTATCACGGCTATTTCGTGCCGCCGCATTATGATTCCCTGATCGGCAAGGTCATCGCCTACGGGGCGACGCGCGATCAGGCCCTGCGCCGCATGCGCATCGCGCTGTCGGAGATGGCGGTGCAAGGCATTCAGACCAATATCCCGCTGCACCAGGAACTGCTGCTCGATGAGCGTTTTATCAAGGGCGGCACCAGCATTCACTATCTTGAGCAAAAGCTGGCGCAGCAGAAGCTAGAAAAAGGGTGATTCCCTGGCCTGGGTGTCACTCATACTGCGTACTGACGCGCGCTTCGCGGACGCGCTGAGCGACGCGCTGCTCGCGCAGGGCGCGCTATCGGTCAGCGTCGAAGATGCCAGCGCCGGAACCGCTGATGAAACGCCGTTGTACGGCGAACCTGGAATGCCGGTCGACAGCGCCTGGCCGCAAAGCCTGATCAACGCACTGTGCGAGCAGCACGCGAATCCCGCCCAGCTCATCGGCGCCGCCTGCGCGCAGATCGGCCTGGCGCAAGCGCCCGACTACCGCGTCGAGCCGGTGCCGGAGCAGGACTGGGTGCGGCGCAGCCAGTCGCAGTTCGAACCGATCCGCATCTCCGACAAACTGTGGATAGTGCCGTCCTGGGCGACGGCCCCCGACGCCGCAGCGATCAATCTCGTGCTCGATCCTGGACTCGCTTTCGGTACCGGCAGTCATCCCAGCACGAGAATGTGTCTGCTCTGGCTGGAGCGGACGATACGCGGTGGCGAACGCGTTCTGGACTACGGCTGCGGTTCGGGTATATTAGCCATAGCCGCGCTGCGGCTGGGAGCGAGTGTGGCGCTCGGGGTGGACGTGGACCCGCGGGCGCTCGTCGCGGCGCAGGCGAACGCCGAGCGCAACCGCGTCGACGCCCGCTTCTTCAACACCGAAACGGCTCCGGACATCCAGGCGGACCTCGTGGTCGCGAATATCCTTGCCAATCCGCTGATACTGCTTGCGCCCCTGCTCGCCGCGCATTCTGGCCCGGGCGGGCGCATCGCGCTGTCCGGCATACTCGAGTCGCAGGCGCAGGAGGTGATGGCGGCCTATGCGCCCTGGTTCGCGATGCGCGTCTGCGCCAACGACGGAGAATGGGTGCTGCTCGAGGGCCTGCGGCCGTGATCACTCACTGCCCTTCCTGCCACACCCATTTTCGCGTGCACGCCGAGCAGCTTGCGGCGCGCGCGGGGCAGGTGCGCTGCGGCAGATGCAGCCGAGTATTCGATGCGCTTGAGCACCTGATCGAGGAACCCGCGCCGGCGCGCGCATCCTCCGCGACCGAGGAGCCTGCGACGGTCCCCGCGATCAGCGCCGCGGCTGAACCCGAATTCGAACTGGCACCCGCGCAGGAGTACGGCGCCGAAGCCCAGCAGGCTGTACCCGCAGAAAACGCCGACGCACACGCCGAAACCGCGCAAGCCGGAACCGAAATCTCCGAGACGGTAGTTCCGGCACAGGCGCCCGCGCGGGCGGCGGATATCGAAACCGGCGCGGCTTCCGGCGCAAGCGCTTTCGATTTCGGGCCGATCGCCGCAGCGGGCCCGGCGGTGCAAGCGCGCCGCTGGCCGTGGCTGCTGGGTGCGCTGCTGCTGCTGCTGGTATTGATCGCGCAGGCGGCATATTTCTACCGCAGTGCGCTCATCGTGCTGTTCCCTGAAACCAAGCCCTATGCCGCAGCGTTGTGCGCGACCTTGGGCTGCGAGCTGCCGCTGCCGCGGCGCATCGAGCTGCTGAGCATAGAGGCGTCCGATCTGCAGGCGGACACGGCCAATCCGAATATCATGGTGTTGTCGGCGACGCTCAAGAACCGCGCCATTTTCGATCAGCAGCTTCCCCTGCTTGAGCTGACGCTAACCGATGCGCAGGATCAGCCGGTAGTGCGGCGCGTACTTACGCCGCAGGACTACATCGGAAAAGCCGTCAAAATTCAGGCCGGATTCGCCGCCAATACGGAGACAGCGGTCAAGGTGTTCATCGAGGGCTCGCAGGTCAAGGCCACCGGCTACCGCCTGTATCTGTTTTATCCTTGAAACCGACTTCGGGTATCCTCAGCAGTTTTTGAAATGACACGCCTAGCCTGTCGCCGGGCTCACAACGACGGAATATCAAACCATGCGCATCCTGCTACTGGGCTCAATCGCCTACGATAATATTATGGTGTTCGAAGGGCGCTTTCGCGATCACATCCTGCCCGACCAGATCCACATGCTCAACGTGGCCTTCCTGGTGCCCGCATTGCGCCGCGAATTTGGCGGCTGTGCGGCGAATATCGCCTATAACCTGCGCTTGCTCGACGCAGATCCGCTGATCATGGCTACCGTGGGCGAAGACGCCGACGCCTATTACAAACGCCTGGACGCGCTCGGCATTGCGCGTACGCACGTGCGCGAAGTCGCCGGGACCTACACCGCGCAGGCTTTCATCACCACCGATCTTGACGACAACCAGATCACCGCGTTTCATCCAGGTGCGATGGGCCATTCGCATCTCAACAAGGTCGCCGCGGCCGGCAAAGTCGGCCTTGCCATCGTCTCTCCGGACGGGCGCGAAGGCATGCTGCAGCACGCGCGCGAACTGAAGGAGCAGAAGATACCATTCGTGTTCGACCCCGGTCAGGGGCTGCCCATGTTTTCCGGCGCCGAGCTGCTCGAATTCGTGAAACTCGCGAGCTATGTTGCGGTCAACTCGTATGAGGGCAAGATGCTGGAAGAGCGAACCGGAAAATCCCTCGAGGAGTTGGCGCTGAGCGTGGAAGCCTTGATCGTGACCCATGGCGCCAAGGGCTCGGAGATACATACCGAGGGACAACGCCTGGAGATTCCGTGCGTTAACGCGGACGATATCGTCGATCCGACCGGATGCGGCGATGCTTATCGCGCCGGTTTGCTCTACGGCATTGCAGCGGGCATGGATTGGCGTTCGACCGGGCAGCTTGCCTCGCTGATGGGCGCGCTCAAAATAGGCGCTCGCGGCGGACAGAATCATCGCGCCACCCGCGCCGAGATCGATGCACTTTACCGCCGGCATTTCAACGCGCAATTAGGATAAAGGAACGAGCCATGAAGATTTTCAATCGAGCGATGATTGCGGGGACGATCGTCGCGTCGGCATTTGTCGCTGGCTGCGCCAGCACCAGTTCCGGCAGCGTCTATTCGGGTGACCAGGCACGGCAGGAGCAGACGGTACGCATGGGCGTGGTTGAAAGCGTGCGCCAGGTGACCATCGAAGGCTCCAAGAGCGGCGTCGGCACGATAGCCGGCGGCGCGATCGGCGGCGTGGCCGGCAGCAATGTCGGCGGCGGCAGCAGGGGCAGCGCCGTCGGTACCATACTCGGCGCGGTCGCCGGCGGTATCGCCGGCGATGCGATCGAGCGCGGCACGACCAAGAAGCAGGGACTGGAGATCACGGTCAAGCTCGACAACGGCGAATTGCGCGCGATCACGCAGGATGCCGACGAGAGCTTCCGGCCCGGTGAGCGCGTGCGCTTGCTCTCCGGCGGCGGGGTGACGCGGGTGACGCACTAACGCGGCAAAGCGGCATCGACACGCGCGCCCGACCATGCGCTGCCTGCCGCGGCGCCGAATCGCTACGCGCTAAAGCGGCTGCTAGTCCAGCGCGGCGCGCAGCCTGGCCGCGTTTGCTTCGAGTTGTTCGCGCGGCGGGTTTTTCGCGGGCCAGGTAAGGTGCATGCCGTCCTGGGCGTAGCGCGGCACCAGATGCAGGTGGAAGTGAAACACCGTCTGGCCCGCCGCCGCGCCGTTGGCCTGGTATAGCGTCACACCCTCGGGCGCGTAGGCCTTTTGCACCGCGCGCGCCGCGCGCGCCGCGGTCCGGAACACAGCGGCGGCAAGCGTGTCGTTCAGGCCGAAAATATTTTCCACATGCGCCTTCACCGTCACCAGCACGTGCCCGGGGTTGACCTCGCCGATATCCATGAAGACCAGCGTCGATTCGTCTTCGTATACCCTGGTCGAGGGTATTTGCCCGGCCACGATTTCGCAGAACACGCAGTCGCTCATTGGTCTCTCCTCTGGATCTATCGGGCAGTCATGACAAATCTGGCTTTACGCGCCCGCGCTATTTGCCCGGGATCTGGCACTGTTCGCAGGGTACCTGGAACAATTTGCGGTCCTCGAGGCGCACCGCGCTCAAGCTACCACCCCACACGCAGCCGCTGTCCAGGGCAAGCAGGTCGGGGCGCAGCTTCAGCCCCAGCGTGGACCAGTGCCCGCAGATCAGCGTGTGGTCGCGGCTGGCGCGCCCCGGCGCATCGAACCAGGGGAAATATCCGGGCGGAGCTGCGGCGGTCTCGCTTTTGGTGCGCAGCTCTATCCTGCCGCCGGCGGTGCAAAAACGCATCCGTGCCATGGCGTTGACGATGACGCGCAAGCGGTCCGCACCGCGCAGACTCTGGCTCCAGGAATCCGGCGTGTCGCCATAGAGGGTGGCCAGAAAATCCCGCCAGTCCGCGCCGCGCAGCGCATCCTCCACTTCGTGCGCCAGCGATTGCGCCGTTGCAAGGTCCCACTGCGGCACCAGGCCCGCATGTACCATCGCCCAATTGCCTTCGACATGCAGCAGCGGCCGCCGCCGCAGCCAGTCCAGGAGCTCCTCGCGGTCCGGTGCGGCGAGTGCTGCATCGAGCGTGTCGCTGCGGTGTTTCTTCGCGCACCCGGCGGCGACCGCGAGCAGGTGAAAATCGTGATTCCCCAGCACGGTCACTGCGCCCTCGCCCAGACTCTTTACCAGACGCAGGGTTCCAAGCGAGTCCGGACCGCGGTTCACCAGATCTCCGACAAACCACAGCCGATCGCGTGAGCTGTCGTAGCCTAAGGTATCGAGCAACCGCCGCAGTGCGCCGAGGCAGCCCTGCACGTCGCCGATCGCGTAAGTCGCCATGGTTGAAATCCCGCAATGAATAGGAAATGCATTCCCGCGTGCGCCTCTGGATCAGCTGGCTGACAATATCTTCATCCGACGACGGTACATGGGGCTGAGCCGGAAACCAGTAGTCGAGTGACTGGGCGCTAGCCCCTGAACGGTCGTGCACTGGGGGTAAGACCAAGCCGAATCGCTGATTGAGATCATGTCCGCCATTATACGAGTCTTGGGCTATGATCCTTTTTCCGGAGCGAACAGACCATCGAGCCTTCAGGGCCCGGCTGGACCGCGCACGGTTTTCGGAGAGTCTAGAGACGATCACCGATTGCGAATTCTGCAAGATCGAGGACGACGACCGAATGGGCGGGTATTTGTCGTTGCCTGGACTTGATTAATCAATTCACTTAAAGGAGCAGGCCGGTGGCCAGAACTTTCATCAACGGCAATGCCGATCTCAGGAATTTCATAGGCAGGGACCTGCCGCCGGGCGACTGGGTCGAGGTGACGCAGGAGATGATAAACAAATTTGCCGAGGCCACCGGTGACCATCAGTGGATTCATGTCGATGTCGAACGCGCAAGAAAAGAGTCTCCCTACAAGACCACGATTGCGCATGGCTATCTGACGCTTTCCCTGATGGCGCAGCTGCGGGCCGCCGCGCTGGACATGCCTTCCGGGCGCATCGGCATCAACTACGGGCTCAACCGGGTGCGCTTCACCGGACCGGTGCCTGCGGGTTCGCGGATCCGCGTGGTCCTCAATCTGGCCGGGCTCGACGAGTTGCCGGACAACGGCGTGCAGATGCGCTGGAACGCAAGCATCTATCGCGAAGGCTCGGACAAGCCGGTGCTCATTGCAGAAACCCTTGGACGGCGTTTCGAGTAGATCTCTGCCCTCTGGCGCGGGGGACCGCAATTCGGTCTAGGGGGCGTCGATGGCGCCCGACGCGAGCAGCTGCGCGATCCGCTCCTCGCCGTAGTCGAGCAGGCTTGCGAGTATGGCGCGGGTGTGTTCGCCGACGCGATGGGGGGCAGGTCCGCGCGGGTGGACCGGGTGCCCGTCCAAACGGTAGGGGCTGGCTGTGACGCGAACGCTGCCGGCGACCGGATGCGGTACTGATGGGAAGAAGGCGCGCTCGGCGAGATGGCGCGAGGCAATGACCTCGGCCGGCAGCAGTACGGGCGCGCAGGGTATTCGCGCCTTTTCGAGCGCGGCGAGCGCGGCATCGACACTGGCGTAGCCGTCCAGCCACTGGCCGAGCAGTTCGCGCAGCGCATTCCAGTTCTGTACCCGGGCTGCTGAGGTGGCGAAACGCGGATCCTGCGCCAGCTCCGGGCGCTGCATCAAAGCGATGAGCCGCTTCCAGAGCGCGGTTCCGCCGGCGGTCTGCAGGGCGAGATGGCGATCGCCTATCCTGTGGACCATCATCCCGGGCCGCGGGTTGCCGTGTTCCTTGCCGCCATTGAGGACCGAGGGGAAGGTGACGCTGTCGGCGGCGATGAGCGCCTCCAGCATCGAGACATCCAGGTGGGCGCCTTGCTTGGTCCGGTAGCGCCGGAAGAGAGCGCCGACGATCGCCGCCGCGGCATGAGTGGCTGCCAGTACGTCGGCCGCCTGGAGGTTGGATGCGCGCGGGCTGGCCTCGTCTCCCTGCTCGAGGTACATCAGGCCGGAGATCGCATTGGTGGTGTGCGCGAAAGCCTGCCGCTGTCGCCACGGGCCGGTTTGTCCGAATCCGGAAATGGAGCAATAAACGATATCGGGTCTGACCGCGCTGACGGCTGCATAGTCGCAGCCTAGGCGCGCGACCACGCCGGGGGAAAAATTCTCGATGAAAACATCGGCGTGCTCAGCCAGATCGAGCACCACCCGAAGACCATCGGCGGTGGAGAGATTCACCGCAACGCTTTCCTTGCCGGCATTGACCCGCGTGAAATAGGTGCTCTGGTCGCTGCGGCCGGGCTCGAGCTGGTGCATGATGGCGCGCGTCTCGTCCCCGGTGCCGGGCCGCTCCACCTTGATGATGCGAGCGCCCATGTCTGCCAGCAGCCTCGTACAGTAGGGACCGGCGAGCACACGCGTAAGATCGACGATGGTGATGCCGGCGAGCGGCAGCGTATCGTCTTGAGTTTGCATGCGCGTATTCACCGTGCGTCCATCTGCGTTCGGATGTCGCCGACCTCCGAGATGAGACGGTTATCGAAAATATCGTGCGACGGCCTGCAGACTTCGACCATGGCAACGGCGTCCGGCATGCCGGGATCGAATTCCGGATGCGGAGTCTGAGTAAGCATATTTCCGAGGCGTATCTTCAAAGCGAAGCAGGAAAGAGCGCAAATTCGATGCTGTGGAGAACTCGAGTCGTTTACCATCATACACATAAGCGTGCCCCGGGCTATCGTTCGACGCCCGTTGTGAACGCAGAGCGAGCCTCGAAGAGGACGATGCGCAGGTCGGCCCGCCAGCCATTCCGGGGACGGCAGCTACGAGGTCTACTCGATTGTCTCTATAGCCCGCGGTCGAGCTTGCGATATTGGATCGCCTCAGCCACATGGGCCGCCGCTATCGTTTCGCTTCGGCCGAGATCGGCGATGGTTCGCGCCAGTTTCAGCACGCGATGGTAGGCGCGGGCCGACAGATTCAGCCGCGTGATCGCCTGCCGAAGCAAGTCTTCGGCCGCCGCCTCCGGCCTGCACCATCGGTCGATTTCGCGCGTGGCCAGGCTGCTGTTGCTCTTGCCCTGGCGTTCGATCTGCACCTGGCGCGCCGCGGCGACGCGCTGGCGCACCGCGCCGCTCGCTTCGCCCGCCGTCTGGCGCAGCAAATCCTCCTGCGGAACGGCAGGCACCTCCAGATGGATGTCGATACGGTCGAGGAGCGGGCCGGATATCTTGCCGCGATAGCGCGCCACCTGATCCGGCGTGCAGCGACAACGGCCGTTGTAATGACCGAGATAGCCGCAAGGGCAGGGATTCATCGCCGCCAGCAACTGGAAGCGCGCGGGGAATTCCGCCTGGCGCGCGGCGCGCGAAATCGCCACCCGCCCGGATTCCAGCGGTCCGCGCAGCATCTCCAGCACCCTGCGCTCGAATTCCGGGAGTTCGTCCAGAAACAGCACGCCGTGATGGGCGAGCGAAATCTCGCCCGGTCGCGGATTGCTGCCGCCGCCGACCAGGGCCACGCTGGATGCGGAGTGGTGAGGCGCGCGAAACGGCCGGCAGCGGAACTGCGCCAGGCGAAATCCGGCGGAGCCCAGCGACTGCAGCGCCGCGGATTCCAGCGCCTCGGCATCGCTCATCGGCGGAAGTATTCCGGGAAAGCGTGCCGCCAACATGGACTTGCCGGTGCCGGGCGGTCCTGCCATAAGCAAGCTGTGTTCGCCGGCTGCCGCGATTTCCAGCGCGCGCTTGGCGTGCGCCTGGCCTTTGACATCGGCGAGATCGGGATAATCGGGTTGCGCCGCCAGTGCGGCATCCGCTTTGTAAGGCTGCAGTCCCTCCCTCCCGGCCAGGTGCGCGCATACCTCAAGCAGGGTTTTCGCCGGCAGGATTTGCGCGTCGCGCACCAGGCTGGCTTCATCGGCGCTCGCGCGCGGCAGCACGAAAGCGCGGCCGCTGCGATGCGCGGTGTAAGTCATGGCTAGCGCACCCCGGATCGGGCGCAGATCGCCGGTGAGCGAGAGCTCGCCGGCGAATTCGTATTCTCCCAGTTGTCGCGTCGGTAGTTGTCCGGAAGCGGCGAGTATGCCCAGAGCGATGGGCAGGTCGAAACGCCCGCTTTCCTTGGGCAGATCGGCGGGGGCGAGGTTGACGGTAAGGCGACGCGCGGGAAATTCGAAACGGGCGTTGATCAAGGCCGCGCGCACCCTGTCGCGGGCCTCCTTCACCTCGGCTTCGGGCAGCCCGACGATGGTGAAACTGGGCAGCCCGCCGGATAGATGGACTTCGACCGTGACTTCAGGCGCTTCCATGCCGGCAAGCGCGCGGCTGTGCAGCACGGCTAGCGACATGCCGGTCAGCTGTTCGGTTTGACTGCCCTTGCTTCGAGCTCGGCGACCCGCGCCTCCAGCGCGCCGAGTTGTTCGCGCGCGCGCGCAAGCAGTTTGGCCTGGACGTCGAATTCCTCGCGCGTGACCAGGTCCAGCCTGCCAAAAAAGCTGCTCATCAGCGCGCGCAGGTTTTTCTCAAGGTCCTTCGCCGGGCTTTGCGCCAGTAGCGCGCTGATCTTGCCGCTCAATTCTTCGAACAGGCGGTTTTGCTGCATAAACATCTCCTTTCTGCCGTTGTTTTTCGAGTCTATCACGATGGATACAACGCGCCAGCGAACGAATCGGCTGATCGCCCGCTGGCGGTGCAGGCGAGAAAACGGCGCACCAAGACCATGCATCGCGCCGGTGCGAAAATTTAACGCACACTCCAAGCGATTGAAATAACAGGAATAAAAATCTGGCACGGGCTGTGCTAAAGGTTTGGACGTCGGACTTTTTTAAACTTTGATAAGGGGTTTCATCATGCGCAAATTATTCCTTGCTTCGGCGGTGTCAGCGATATTCTCTTTGCCGGTTGGCGTCTCCGCTCAAACGGCGCCTGCGGCCGCACCCGCTTCGCCGCACACGGTTACAGGAAACGTCGGATTGGTCAGTCAGTACGTATTTCGCGGCCTGACTCAGACCCGAGGCCAGCCCGCGTTGCAGGGTGGCCTGGATTATTCCCATGCGAGCGGCTTCTACGCCGGCACATGGCTGTCCAACATTTCCTGGTACACCGATCAGAATGCCAACACCAAAACGGCGCCGATTTCGCTTGCGTCGCCGGGCGCCACAGGCGCCCCCTACTCACCGTTTAACAGCAACTCCGCCAGCCTCGAGTGGGACGTTTACGGTGGTTATAAGAACAGCTTCGGTGGCGGCGATTGGAACTACGACGTCGGCGTCATTCAGTATTACTACCCCGGCACATACGACAACCTCGGCGCCTATCGCAAGCCCAACACGACCGAAATCTACGGGCTGATCGGTTACAAATGGGTTTCCCTGAAGTACTCCAAGGGAGTCAGCGCCTATACTTTTGGGGTCAACGAAGGCAAGGGAGCGGATTACTTAGACCTCTCCGCGACCGTTCCCCTCGGCGACAGCGGTTTCAACCTGCTGGCTCATGTCGGAAAACAAAGATATCCGGGCAATGCCAACGTCGGGTACTGGGGTGCCTCCGGTGGCAACAACAGCTATTTCAGCTATACCGACTACAAGCTCGGGGTGACAAAAGACTACCTGGGCGCCACCTTCGGCCTCGCCTGGACGCATGCCAATACCAAGGACGCCGCCCCCGATGGTTTGACGACCGCGTACCTGAACGCGTTCGGCAAGAATATCGGCGGCAACCGCATTGCGCTGTCCGCCACCAAAACTTTCTGATCCATGAACGGGAGGTATTCATGAAACTCGTTACTGCAATTATCAAGCCGTTCAAGCTTGACGAAGTACGGGAAGCGCTGTCCGCGATAGGCGTGCAGGGCATAACCGTGACCGAGGTGAAGGGATTCGGCCGGCAGAAAGGCCACACCGAGTTATACCGCGGCGCGGAATATGTGGTCGACTTTCTGCCCAAGGTCAAAATCGAAGCGGCCATCAAGACCGAACTGCTCGAGCAGGCGATCGAGGCCATCGAAAAATCCGCCAGCACCGGCAAGATCGGCGACGGCAAGATTTTCGTATTCGATCTGACGCAGGTCATCCGCATACGCACCGGCGAGACCGGCGCGGACGCACTCTAGGGAGATGCATGATGAAACGATTGATAGCTCTACTTGCCCTGCTCGGCGCCTGCAGTCTTGCCGCACCGGTCATCGCCCAGGACAAACCCGCCGCTCCGGCCGCGGAAGCGAAGGCAGCCGAGGCCAAACCGGCCGACGCAGCGCCGGCAGCAGCGGCTGCACCGGCCGCTGCTGCGCCTGCGGCGGCCACGGCCGCGCCTGCGCCGGTGCCTAACAAGGGCGATACGGCGTGGATGATCGTCGCCACGGTACTGGTGATCCTGATGACCATCCCGGGGCTCGCGCTTTTCTACGGCGGTCTGGTGCGCACCAAGAACATGCTGTCGGTGCTGATGCAGGTGTTCGTCACCTTCTGCATGATCAGCCTGTTATGGGTGTTCTACGGCTACAGTATCGCGTTCACCGAGGGCAATGCATTTTTCGGCGGGTTCTCGCGCTTGTTCCTCGCCGGGATGAACGCCGATTCCACCGCGGCGACTTTCAGTAAAGGCGTAGTGATTCCGGAATACATCTATGTCGTGTTCCAGCTGACATTCGCGGCTATCACCCCCTGTCTGATCGTGGGCGCGTTTGCCGAGCGGGTGAAGTTCTCCGCCGTGCTGCTGTTCCTGGCGATCTGGTTCACTTTCGCCTATCTGCCGATCGCGCACATGGTCTGGTTCTGGTCCGGCCCGGATGCATTCACCGATGCCGCTGCGGCCGAAAAAGCCACGGCGACCGCAGGCTGGCTGTTCCAGAAGGGCGCGCTCGATTTTGCGGGTGGAACCGTGGTGCACATCAACGCCGGTATCGCGGCGCTGGTCGGCGCCTACGTAATCGGCAAGCGCATCGGCTACAACAAGGAAGCCATGACGCCGCACAGCCTCACCCTGACCATGGTTGGCGCCTCGCTCCTGTGGGTGGGCTGGTTCGGCTTCAACGTCGGCTCCAACCTGGAAGCCACCGGTACCGCCGCGCTGGTGTTCGTCAACACCCTGGCTGCGACCGCGGCGGCGGCACTGTCCTGGTTGTTCTTCGAGAACATGTTCAAGGGCAAGCCCTCGATGCTGGGCGCCGCCTCCGGCGCGGTTGCCGGTCTGGTGGTGATTACCCCGGCTTGCGGCTTCGTCGGCCCGATGGGCGCCATCGCACTGGGCTTGATCGGCGGCGCGCTGTGCCTCTGGGGGGTGAGCGGTCTGAAGAAGCTGCTGGGCGCGGACGATTCGCTCGACGTGTTCGGCGTGCACGGTGTAGGCGGGATCTTTGGTGCCCTGGGTACGGGGGTGTTCGCCGCGCCTTCGCTGGGCGGCACCGGCATCTACGACTACGTCGCAAACAAAGCCGCCCCGGACTATTCCATCATGGGGCAGGTGATGATACAGGCGACCGGCGTGATTACGACGCTGGTCTGGTCAGGCGTGGTGGCGTATATCGCTTACAAGATCGTCGACATGGTCATCGGTTTGCGCGTGCCCGAAGATCAGGAGCGCGAAGGCCTGGACATAACCTCGCACGGGGAGACCGCGTATCACGTGTAAGCGTAGTCAGGAAACCAGCTCCCGCGGGAGCGGGTCTCACGCGACGGGCAGCCGCAAGGCTGCCCGTTTTTCTTGGGACTTCCATCGCGATCGTCATCCCGCGAGAGCGGCAAGGATAGTTAGAGGCCATTTCAGAATCACCGAAATGGCCCCTGATATAGGGGAGCACGAGGGGAAGTATCCCCTCGTTTTGAAAAAAGCTCTCAGCTTACGCGGCGCGCGCGCTTCGCCGGGTTGGTCCGTGTGGCGTTGCGCGTAAAGTTGGCCGTGCGCCGCCGCATCGCGGTGAGCGCGGCGCGGCCCTTGGCCGTGAGAAACGGCTCGACCAGCAGGCCTATGCCCTCGGCCACGTATTTGCCCAGGGTGAACTTCCCGCGCAAGGCCCAATGCTTCAGCGCCCAGGCGTGACAGAAGTGCACGTGCTGATAGACCAGAAGATACTCGTTCACCGGGCGCATATACCCCCCGGCAATGCAGGCGCGCAAACAGTCCTGCAGCAAGCGGTTGGTCCGGATTTCGTCCTGCTTGACCAGCGCCCGGCGATCGGCGCGCAGCGACTTGGTGGAGCGGTAGGCAAGGACGGTCGCTTCGCGAAAACCGTCCACGATGGTGCAGTAGGCCCACAACGCCATGCATAGCCGCTCGACCGGGTGCGTGAGGCCTTCCAGGCGCGGCGGTATTTCCCTCTCGTAAGTCTCCAGAACCAGCTTGAGCGAAAGCAGCAGGACATCGTCCTTGTCGCCAAAGTACTGGTAGATCAGGCCGGTACTCACACCGGCTTCCCGGGCGATCTGCGAGATGGTGGTGGTGTAGTACCCCCGGTCCGAAAACAGCTTCACTGCCGCGCGCAGGATCTGTCCGCGCCGCTCCTCCACCAGCTTGGTGTCGGTGACCAGACTTGCCACGTGCCCCGGCAATTTCATGAAGCCCCGGATTCAGACGAGGGCGTAGCTCCTTTAATTGCCTTCAAAGGCCGGCTTTTGCTTGGCCACGAACGCGTTGTAGGCGCGCGTGAAGTCCTTGGTCTGCATGCAGATCGCCTGCGCCTCGGCCTCGGTTTCCAGCGCCTGCTCGATGGTCTGGTTCCACTCCTGATGCAGGCATTTCTTGGTCATGGAATGGGCGAAGAACGGTCCATCGGCAATGTCTTTCGCCACCGCGTGTGCGCGTTCCAGCAGCTTGTCCTTGGCGACGATATCGTTGTAATAGCCCCAGGCCTGCCCTTCCTGGGCCGACATCGCGCGCCCGGTGTAGAACAGCTCCGAAGCGCGTCCCTGCCCGATGATGCGGGGCAGAATCGCGCAGGCACCCATATCGCAGCCGGCCAGGCCGACGCGCACGAACAGGAACGCGGTCTTGCACTCCGGCGTGCCGTAGCGCAGGTCGCTCGCCATCGAGATGATCGCGCCCGCCCCGGCGCAGATGCCGTCGACCGCCGATATGATCGGCTGCGGACAGGTGCGCATCTCCTTCACCAGGTTTCCGGTCATGCGGGTGAACGCGATCAGACCGGTCATGTCCATCTTGGTCAGGGGGCCGATGATTTCGTGCACGTCGCCGCCCGAGCAGAAATTGCCGCCCTCGCCGGTGAATACGATGGCGCGCACATCTTCGGCGTACTGCAGCTTGTGGAAGGTGTCGCGCAGCTCGGCGTAGCTCTCCAGGGTCAACGGATTCTTGCGTTCCGGACGATTCAGCGTGATCGTGCCTACCCGGTCCTTGACTTCCCATTTGAAGTGCTGCGGACGCCAATCGGCGGCTTTGAGTTTGTACATGCGATTCTCCGTATGGTGAACAATGAAAGAGTTGGGCTTTAGCCGGCGAGGACCAGTCCGCCGCTGACGCTGAGCGTTTGGCCGGTGACGAAGTCGGCCCGGCTGCTGGCAAAGAACAGCACGGCATCGGCGATCTCCGAGGGCTTCGCCAGACGCCCCATCGGCGTGACGCGAACGAAGGCTTCGCGATGCTTCTCCGGCACCGCGGCGAGCAGCGGGGTGTCGGTCGGACCCGGGCACACGCAATTTACGTTGATGTTGAATCTGGCCATTTCACGTGCGAGCGACTTGGTGAAAGCGATTGCCCCGCCCTTGGAGCCCGCATAGACCGTCTCGCCCAGGCTGCCTACGCGGCCCGCGTCGCTGGAGACCGTGACGATCTTTCCGGTCTTGCGCTCTATCATGTCGTCGAGGAACGCGCGCGTCACCGCGATCGGCCCGAACAGATTGAGGTCGATCACCTTGCGCCAGAAATCGGGGGTGTTCTTTACGAACGGCTCAATCTTGCCCCAGCCGGCGACGTTGGCGACGATGTCCACATGCCCCCGGCGCGCGTAGGCCTCGCGCCTGAACGCCTCGATCGAGTCGAGGTCGGTCACGTCGAGCCGAAAGAAGTCGGCTCCCTGGCCCCGCGCGCGTATGGCCGCCGCGCATTGCTCGCCCGCTTCCTCGGAGATGTCCCCGAGCAGCACATGCGCTCCCGCCTGCGCCAGTGTTTCCGCGGTCGCACGCCCGATTCCCGAGGCCGCCCCGGTGATTACCGCCGTTTTGCCGTCTAGTCGCATTTTTCGCCTCGCAATATAAGTAAGATGTCCGCAGTTGATTCAGGTCCGGGCGCGCCCGCGCCCGGTGCTACCCGGCAGTGGAATTGACCCAGCCCGGGACAGAGCAAAAGGCCCTTTTCAGCCGCCCGCGTATCCGCTACAATCAGACTGAATGAACATTCATTCAGTGACGTAAAGGTAACATAACTTCTGCTCAAATTGCAACCGGCAGGCGGCGGCGCGTGGAGAATTCCAGCGCGCTGCGGTGCCGGGGGCGTTGCCGGCATCAGGGAAATCGCCATGCGTGGCTTTGGTATTTTCGCGGCTGCGCCGGCCCGGCCCGGCATGGCGTCAGTCTGCAGTGGACGAATTGACAGGTTAGTGACAAATCAGCAGTATGCGTCCGGTGTCGGCGGGCATCTGCTGTCGAGGTAGTTTCGATTGCGTCACGGAATTGCGTTTGGATTCCGTCGGGTGGCAAGCCGGAGCGTTCCATTCTTGCCTAAGAGGCCATTTCAGAATTACCGAAATGGCCTCCGATTTAGGGGAGTATGAGGGGATGTATCCCCTCATTTTCAAATAAACTCTGAAAGGAGTCTGAATTGAGTTACGTCGTCGAAATGTGGCAGCAACCGTCGCTGCCTGTGGTCGATTCCAAGGACCGTTTTCCGGTGCGGCGGATATTCTGCGTCGGCCGCAACTATGTCGAGCACCAGAAGGAAATGGGCGGCGACGGCCGCGAGCAGCCGTTCTTCTTCTGCAAGGCGGCGCATGACCTGGTAGCGGTCGGCGCCGCAGAGAGCGGCAGGATTCACTATCCCCCTATGACCGGCAACTATCACTGGGAGACGGAGATGGTTGCGTTGATCGGAAAGGGCGGCTACAAGATCGCCGCCGAGCGCGCCAACGAACACATTTGGGGCTATGCGATCGGTCTGGACATGACGCGTCGCGACCTGCAGCAGGTGGGCAAGGACAAGGGCCGTCCATGGAGTTTCGGCAAGGACTTCGACCAGGCCGCGCCCTGCGGACCGGTGACCCCGGCAAGCAGGGTAGGACACCCGGCGAAAGGCAAGCTCTGGCTCAAGGTGAACGGCGAATTCCGCCAGCAATCCGATATCGATCAGATGATATGGAGCGTGCCTGAGCAGATCGCGTTTCTCACGCAGTACTACACGCTCGAGGCGGGCGATGTCATTCTTACCGGAACCCCTGCGGGTGTGGGCGCGGCCAAGGTCGGCGATGAGCTCGTGGCCGGCATCGACGGCCTGGGCGAATTGCGCGTGAGCATCGTTGCCCCGCGCTAGACGGATTTGCCCGATCGCATGAACGCCGCGGCTTATCTGCTCGCCACCGGGAAGGACGGCGCGACTGCGCTGGAATGCGGTGCCGAGCGGTTGACCTACGGCGAGTTGCGCCACGCGGTAGCGCGTGCTGCCGGTGCCTGGCGCGCGCGCGGTCTCGCGCAGGGCGAGCGCGTGCTGGTATTCGCGCCCGACGGCATCGCCTGGGTGATCGCCTATCTCGGTGCAATCTGGGCGGGCGGCGTGGCCGTCGGTTTGAATTCACGGCTGTTCGAACGGGAATTGTCGATAGTGCTGGCTGAGTCCGGCGCACGCTGCATCTGGTGCAACGAGAGTTCGCGTGCGCTGCTCGAGCGGTTGCTGGCGCACATCCCGGATCCGCCGCAGTTGGTCATCGACGCGCAATGGAGCGAAGCCCTGGAGGCCGCGACTCCGGTTCCTGCCGCCGAAATGGCGGAAGACGCCATGGCTCTGTGGGTGTACACCTCCGGCACCACCGGTCGGCCCAAAGCGGTGATACACGCACAGCGCACCGTACTCGCCAGTGCCGATTTTGCGCGCGACATCCTGCAACTCAGCGCACAGGATCGCATCTATGCCTCGTCCAAGATGTTCTTTTCCTACGCCCTGGGTAACAGCCTGTGCGCGGGGTTGAGCTTGGGTGCCAGGGTAATCCTCGACAGCGAATGGCCCACAGCCGAGCGGGTGGCGGAGGTGGTCGAGCGGCACCGGCCGACGACTTTGTTTTCAGTGCCCACGCTCTATCTTAAGATGCTGCAGACAGGCGTAGCGCAGCGGCTTGCCGCGGCCGGCGTGCGGCGCTACGTATCGGCGGGCGAGGCACTGCCCGCGGTAGTGAGGCGCGAGTGGCGCGAGGCGACCGGCGTGGCGCCGGTCTCGGGCTACGGCGCTTCGGAAACCGTGGTGCTGGTGTTCTACTGCAATGACGACCACGCACGGCTCAGGCCCTCCCCGCGGCTGGAATACCGCCTGCGCGAGCACGGCGAGGGCGCGGCGCCGCAGCGGCTGTGGCTGCGCCATCCATCGATCGCGCACGGATATTGGCAGCGCCCCGAGGCCGAGCGCGACAGTTTCTCCGAGGGCTGGTTTTCTCCGGGCGATTTGTTTCGGCCGCGCGACGACGGCACCCTGGAGCTTTGCGGGCGCGACGACGATATGCTGAAAATCTCCGGACAGTGGGTGAGCGTCCTGGACGTGGAGCAGGCGCTTGCCGGCGCCAGCGCGGGGTGCGTCGCGGGGCTGGCAGCGGTAGGCTTTGAAAACGCGGAGGGACTTGTTTCGATCGCTTTGTTCGCAGTGGCCACTCCCGGGCAGGAAACCCTGGCACGCGAGCGCCTGGCTGCGGGCATCGATGCCTTGCCCAAACTCAAGCGCCCGCGTTTGGTGAAATGGGTAAGCGAGCTGCCGCTCACCGCCACAGGCAAGCTGCAGCGGCGCAAACTCAAAGAACAACTATTGCCGGGTGCCGCGTGAATCGCCTATTCATGGTCAGCCGGAGTCGGGCAAATCTGTCGCCGGCCCGACAGAGCCGGCTGCAACGCTATGCTATCCTGATTATTGCAGCCATCGAAGCTGCCGCCAGCAGAGCCAACGCAGAAACGGATGTTGGCGATTTTCGGCGCAAAGGTTAGTCACGGTTTGGAGGGACCCCGCCAACAGGGAGTGTTGGCATAAACGCCGCCCACCAGGCGGCGCTGGGAGAAGAGGAGACTGTAATGAAGAAATTGACCGCAACACTGGGACTTGCCGCTCTGCTCGCGGCGGCAGCGCAGGTGCAGGCGCAGGAAATCATACTCAAGGTGGCGCATTTCCTGCCGCCGCCCTCCACCATACACGCGCAGGTACTCGTGCCCTGGTGCGACAAAATCAACAAGGAATCGAAGGGCAAGCTGAAATGCCAGATTTACCCCTCAATGCAGCTGGGTGGCACGCCACCGCAACTGTACGACCAGGCCAAAGACGGCGTTGCCGACATCGTCTGGACCCTGCCCGGCTACACGGCGGGCCGCTTTCCCAATATTGAGGTGTTCGAGCTGCCGTTCATGATGCGCAACACCGAAGGCACCAGCCGCGCGGTGTGGGACTGGGTGCAGGCAAATGACCAGGCCGAGTTCAAGGACGTGCATGCGCTGGCCTTCCACGTGCACGGTCCGGGCGTGCTCCACATGGTCAACAAGCCGATCAAGACCTTGGCCGACTTCAAAGGCCTGAAGCTGCGCGCGCCGACGCGGCAGACCAACAAGATGCTCGCCGCGTTCGGCGCCACGCCGGTCGGGATGCCGGTGCCGCAGCTGCCCGAGGCGCTGTCCAAGGGCGTGATCGACGGCGGCGTGATCCCCTGGGAGGTCGTCCCGTCTCTCAAAGTGCAGGAATTGGTCAAGTTCCACAGCGAGTCCGATCCCTCGGCGCCGGCGATTTACACCTCGGCATTCATCCTCGCGATGAACAAGGCCAAGTACGACAGCCTGCCGCCCGACGCGAAGAAAGTACTCGATGCCAACAGCGGCGCAGCCCTTTCCGAATGGATCGGCTTGAAGTTTGAGGAAGCTGACGTGACAGGCAAGAAACCGGCGGTCGCTCGGGGAAACACCTTCAACACCATACCCGCGGCCGAGATCGAGAACTGGAAGAAAGCCGCGCAGCCGGTGATCGACGATTGGGTCAAGGACGTGACGGCAAAAGGCGCCAACGGCAAGGCCCTGCTCGATAGCGCCCGCAGCCTGATCGAAAAGTACCGCAACAAATAGGAGCAGCGGGCGGCAGCGCGCTTTGCGCTACCGCCCGCCCCGGCCTTCGGCCGAAAGACTTGTCCACAAATTTCAGCAGGAGAATTCGTGCTGCCACCACGCATAGATGCCAAGGCCGTGCAGGCCGCGATGGGCCCATACGCCGACGACAAAGAGACGCTGGCCGAGCGCGCGGCGATCTACCAGGATCTGATCGGCTTCGTGCCGCCGCGCATCGAGGCGCGGCTGAATGTGACCGGCGCGCTCGACCCGCAGATGCTGGATTTGCAGGAGCGCATCCGCGAACACGGCATGTACCCCAAGTGCTTCGATGTGAAAACCGCGCAAATGATGCTGTTTGGCATGCTGCTGATGGACCTCTCCGACGCTGCGCCGCTGCACGCGATCGCGGCGCGTCGGGCCGGCGCCAGCTGGGAGGAGTTGCAGGGCGTGATCAATCTTTGCTTTTTGTTTCGCGGGTTGCCCGCAGCCAACCGCGGGGCGGAAATTCTCGCCAGCGTGGCCAAGCGCGAGGCCGATGCAAAGTCCGCATGAGCAGGGCCAGGCCATGAACGCAGGCATCATCGCCGCTGCCGTCGTGCCGCACGTGCCGACGCTCGGCCTGCCCGAAAATACGCCAGATTACCAGCTGACCCTGGTCGACGGAGAGCGCGCGCTCGGACGCGTATTGCGCGAGATGAAACCCGATCTGTTCGTGGTCAATTCGTCCCATTGGATCTGTACCTTCGGCTGGTACGCGACCTGCCAGAGCCTGCACCGAGGGGTGTGCGTGGCGGACGAGGCGCCGGACCTGATTCCGGGCCTGGCGTACGAGCGCAAGGGCGACAGCGAGTTCGCTGCGGCGCTGGTCGATGAATGGCAGGGGCAGGGAATTCCCGGCGGGCGCAACGAATCGCCGCATTACGCCTGGGATTACGGCAGCCTAGTGCCCCTGCTGTATCTGGACCCCGGGGCCGAGATTCCCGTCGTGCAGATTCCGACGGTGATCCTTGCGAACCACGCCGAGTGCATGCAGGCTGGCCGCGCTGTGCATACGACCGCAAAGCGGCTCGGCCGGCGTGTTGTCTACATTGCCAGCTCGGCCTTCAGCCACGACCTGGTGCGCGGGCGCCACTTCAAGCCCACGGCCGAGCGCGAAGCGCTGGACCAGCGCTTTATCGATCAGTTGAAGCGGGGCGCGGTAAATGAAGCCATAGCCTGGTTCCCGGAATACAGCCGCAGCGTCGTCGCCGAAATGAATGGCAAGCCGCTGGCGGCCGTGCTTGGTGCATTGCAGGCGCTGGCCGAAGACGGCGTGACGCTGGTGGGAGAACAATTCGGCGGGTACGCGCAATCTTCCGGCAGCGGCAACGCCAGCGTGATGCTGTGGACGCGCTAGTCCGGCGGGCCGGGGCATGATTTCAGCCGGCGGCAGACACCTCTCCCTGGAGTCGGAGTGCGACCGCTTCCAATATATTCGATGAATCCGGCTCGGGGCTTGATCCGATTGAAAAGAGACAATCATGTCTGGTAAAGAAATGGAATACACGCATGAGACCGTCACCGACGCATACGGCCCGGTTGGCAGGACGCTGTTGAAGTTGTCCAAAATAGTGGCGGTAGCGGGCGGGCTGGTTTTCGTCGCGCTGGTCGTCATGTCGATTATTTCCATTGTGGGCCGCAAGCTATTCAGCGTTGTGGTT
>Ga0334722_10000030_pt1:197500-211136 | contig 211136 bp, 170 predicted proteins | sample C3_bottom_MG_FD_207210 | JGI IMG/M metagenome (GOLD analysis project Ga0334722, IMG submission 207210) | Sediment microbial communities from Yellowstone Lake, YNP, Wyoming, USA - C3_bottom | ecosystem: Environmental > Aquatic > Freshwater > Lake > Sediment | place: USA: Wyoming... | reverse complement strand
TCGGCCTCACCCTTGAGGGCGAGGTACTTCGTGATCGCCGCGGTCAGGCTCGTCTTGCCGTGGTCGATGTGACCGATCGTGCCGATGTTGACGTGCGGCTTCGTCCGCTCGAACTTCTTCTTCGCCACGTGAGCGTCCTACTCCATCTTCAGGCGCGGTTCGTCCGTCGCTGCTTGCCGGCCGGCTGGCCGCTTGGGGGTGGAGCCCACAATCGGACTTGAACCGATGACCTCTTCCTTACCAAGGAAGTGCTCTGCCAGCTGAGCTATGTGGGCCCGGGGTCACAACGCGGGGTCAGGAATGGTGGGCAGGGAGGGAATCGAACCCCCACAGTCGTACGACGGCTGATCTACAGTCAGCGGAGCTCACCACCTGCTCAACCTACCCACTGGAACCAGGGTGCCGGGCGAGGCTGCGTCCTCGTGGTGTACCCGACGCCCGTTGTCTGATCGCTTGGAGCCGACGACGGGACTCGAACCCGGAACCGGCGGTTTACAAAACCGCTGCTCTACCAATTGAGCTACGTCGGCGCGGCGCAGGACCATACCGCAGTTGACCCCGTGGCGCTCGCGCATGATATGGCCCCTCGGGGCGATGGGTCAAGCGCCGCCCCCTGCCGGACCGGCGGGGGGAAGACCGCCGGGCCCGCTCGCTCCCGTCGGCCCCGCCTCCGGCGTACCCGGCTCAGCCGACTCGGGTGCCTCCGACGCGCCCGGTGCCTCCGACGCGCCCGGCGCCTCGCCGCTGCCCCTCGGCGGGCCCGGCTCTCCCCGCCCAGGTGCCCCCGGCTCTGCTCCGCCGGGCGGCAGCCGCTGGGCGAGCGCCTCGAACAGGATGATCGAACCGGCCACGGCGGCATTCAGCGACCCGATCGCGCCACGCATCGGGATCCGCATCAGGAGGTCGCAGCGCCGACGCACAGCCGGGCCGAGCCCCTGGCCCTCGCTCCCGACGACGATCGCCAGCGGGCCGCGCAGGTCGGCCTCGCGCACAGTCAGGGGCGCGTCGGCCTCGGCGCCTGCGATCCGCAGACCGCGCACGTGCAGGTCGGCGAGGGCGGCCGGGAGGTCGTCGACCGGCGCCAGGAGGAGGTGCTCGACCGCACCCGCGGAGGCCTTGACGGCGGCCGGCGTCAACGGCGCCTGGCGGCGGGTCGGGAAGATCACCCCGTGCACGCCGGCCGCCTCGGCGGTGCGCAGGAGCGTCCCGACGTTCTGCGGGTCCTCGAGCGAGTCGAGCACGAGCACGAGCGGCGGCTCCCCGCGCTCCAGGGCCCGGGCCAGGATCTCCTCGAGCGTGGCATAGCGCCGGGGCGGGACGACGAGGCCGATCCCCTGGTGGCCGTCGAAACCGGCCAGCGCAGTCAGGGTGCCGCCCTCGACCTCGACGATCGGAATGCGCAGGTTCGTGGCGTGCAGGACGAGTCGCTCGAGCGCCTGTCGACGCTGGGGCACGACCAGCAGCCTGATCGCCTCGCGCCGGGCGGCGAACGCTTCCTCGACCGGCCGCCGACCGGCGACGAGTTCCTCGCCCGGACCGAGCAGCTCGGGCACCGGCTGGACGAGCGGGACGGGGGGCGACGGCGCGATCGGGCGGGCCGGCACCACCGGGCGTCCGCCGGCAAACGGTCGCCCGGGGGCCGGGGGCCGGACCTGGTCCGGTCGATGGCTCGGTGCTCGCCAGGGCCCGGTCGGGCGGCCCGGTCCGCCGGCTCGAGGGGCAACCGGGCGTCCGCCCGCGAACGGCGGCGGCCCGGCCGACGGGCGGCCCCGGGCGGGCGGTTGACCGGGTTGGCCGGGTTGACCGGGCCCTCGGCCGGCCGGCCGGCCGGCGAAGCGCCCGGCTTCCGGGCCACGTCCTCCCGGCCGTGCCGGAAACGGCCGGCCCGACCCGCGGCCCGGCCCGGCCGGTCGCGGCCCGGGCGGCGCCGCCCAGGGGCGACCTGGAGGAGGCGGTCCCTCGGGCGGCGCCTCCCGTTCCGGGCGGGGCCGACGTGCGGCCCGCTCCGGCTCCTCGACCTCCTCGTCCCGGAACCCGAATCCGCGGGCCCCTCCCTCAGTCTCGACCGGGCCGCGCCGAGCCGGTGGCCGCCCGGCCGACCCGGACCCGCCGCCGGGGGCGGGTCGGCCGGCCCGGCCGGGCCTGGCGCGTTGACCCGACGTCCCCGCTCCGCCCGGGTGGCCACCGGGCCGCCGGTCGTCCGGGGTTCCTCGCGCCCGTCCCGCCGAGCCGTGTCGCTTGTCCGGTTCGCCGCCCGGGCGGTGCCGTCGCTCAGGCATCGTTCGCCCACCGTTCGCCCTCGCCCGTCCGCCGCCAGCGCTGGCCGTCGCGGGTGTCCTCGACCACGATCCCGCGGCCGGCGAGCTCGGCGCGCAGGCGGTCCGACTCGGCCCAGTCACGCGCGGCGCGGGCCGCTGCGCGCGCCTCGAGCAGCGTTCGCAGCTCGTCGGGGAGCTCGGCCGGAGGCTCGCCGGCCATGACCCCAAGGACGCGATCGAGGTCGCGCACGGCGGCGGCGGCACGCCGGGCGTCCTCGGTCGAGAGAGCGCGACCGTCGATCCGGCGGTTCAGTTCGCGCACGAGCTCGAACAGCGCGGCGAGCGCGGGCGAGATGTTCAGGTCGTCGTCGAGCGCTGCCTCGAAGGCGGCGCGCGACTCGGCGAGCACGAGGTCGAGGCCCGGATCGCCCGGACCCTCGCGGCGGTACCCGTCGAGCGCCCCGAGCAAGGCGTCGAGGCGCTGGACCGCGCTCGAGGCGGCGGCGAGCGACTCCTCGCTGTAGGCCAGGCTCGTCCGGTAGTGGGCCGAGATGAGCGCATAGCGCAGGGCCCGGGGCGAGACACCGCGCTCGAGAAGCTCGGCGACCCGGGCGATGTTCCCGGTCCGCTTGGCCATCTTCTCGCCGCCCATCTGGAGGTGCGCGCAGTGGAGCCAGGTCCGAACGAACGTCTGGCCGGTCGCCGCCTCGCTCTGGGCGATCTCGTCCTCGTGGTGCGGGAAGATCAGGTCGACCCCGCCGGTGTGGATGTCGAACGACGGCCCGAGGTGGCGCATGCTCATCGCCGAGCACTCGATGTGCCAGCCGGGCCGGCCGGGTCCGATCGCCGTCTCCCACACCGGTTCGCCGGGCTTCGGGCCCTTCCAGAGCGCGAAGTCGCGAACGTCGTCCTTGCCGTAGTCGTCGGCCTCGACCCGTTCGCCGACCCGCAGCTGGGTCGGGTCGAGCCGGGACAGGCGACCATAGGCCGGCCAGGAGGCGATCCGGAAGAAGATCGAACCGTCCTCGGTCCGGTAGGCGTGGCCGCGCTCGAGCAGGGTCTGGATGAGGGCGACGATGTCGTCGATGTGGGCGGTCGCCCGGGGCAGGACGTCGGGCATCGTCATCCGCAGCGCCCGCGCATCGGCCAGGAACTGTTCGGTGTACCGCGCCGCGAGCTCCTCGATCGTCACCCCGGCCGCCGCGGCGCCCCGGATGATCTTGTCGTCGACGTCGGTGATGTTCATCACCCACGTCACCCGGTAGCCGCGATAGCGCAGATACCGGACGAGCAGGTCGGCGAACAGGAACGAACGGAAGTTCCCGATGTGCGCCGGCCCGTAGACGGTCGGGCCGCAGCTGTAGGCCCGCACATGGCCCGGCTCGAGCGGCTCGAGCGGACGAACCTGCCCGCTCATCGTGTCGAACAGCCTGACCGTCACGGGCGCACCTCGATGACCGCGATCGCATGGGCTGAGAGGCCCCGGCCCGCGCCCTCCATCCCGGCCAGGTTGCCCGACGAGGCCTTCACGCTCACGCTTCCCGGGGGGAGGCCGATCAGCCCCGCGATCGCCCGGCGCATCGGCTCCAGCCAGGCCGCGAGGCGGGGGCGTGCGCCGGCGATCGTCAGGTCGATCGAGAGCGGCCGGGCACCGACCTCCTCGAGGCGAGCGAGCGCGAGCCGCAGGAGCTCGCCGCTGGCGATCCCGCGCGGTGTCTCCGGGCCGGCCGGGGCGAGACGACCGAGATCACCGAGCGCCGCCGCCCCGAGCAAGGCATCGGCGATCGCGTGGAGGGCGACGTCCCCGTCCGAGTGGCCGTGGAGACGGGGGGCGCCGGGGATCGCGACCCCGCCCAGGATCAGCGGCTCTCCCGGCCCGAAGGGGTGGCTGTCCGTCCCCTCGCCAACCCGCTGCCGGCCGCGACCAAGGAGCGCCGCCTCGGCCCGCCCGAGGTCCTCGGCCAGTGTCACCTTGAAATTGCCTGGCTCGCCGGGGACCACATGGACCGCGATTCTACAGGCCTCGAGGAGCGCCGCCTCGTCGGTCCATTCCTCCGGGCCCCCGGGCGGGTGAAGCCGGTAGGCGCGGCGGAGGAGGCCGCGCTGGACGCCCTGGGGCGTCTGGGCCAGGACGAGCCGGGTCCGGTCGACGGTCGCCTCGACCCGGCCGTCAGCAACGCGCTTCACGGTCTCCGAGACCGGCACGGCCGGGATCGCCGCTCCGTGGGCGGCCGTGGCCTCGGCGACGCGGGCCACGAGCGCCGGCGAGACGAGCGGACGGGCCCCGTCATGGACGAGCAGGACCCGCTCCGGTCGCTCCGGCGCGAGCGACTCGAGGGCGGCGAACCCGGCCGCGACCGATTCCTGCCGGCGCGGACCGCCGGCCACGACCGCCACGACCCGCCCGGGCAGCCAGTCCCGGGCGCGGAGCTCGGCGACCCGGTCCGGGGCGGTGACGACGATGATCCGCTCCAGCCCGGTCGTCCCGGCCAGCCCGTGGAGCGTCCAGGCCAGGACCGGTCGCCCGCCGATCAGGGCCTCGAGCTTGTCGGTGCCGCCCATGCGCGTGCTTCGGCCCGCGGCCACGACGATCGCGTCGGCGGCCGGCATCGACGGTGCCTCCATCGTGGCCGTCTCGTCCGCCCGGGTCGGCTCGGCCGCCGGCGGTGTCACTCGAGGCGCGGCTGGGCGAAGATCATCCGCCCGGCCACGGTCTGCAGGACGCGGATGACCGAGACATCGAGATCCCGGTCGATGAACCGCGCCCCGCCTTCGACCACGATCATCGTCCCGTCATCGAGGAAGCCGACGCCCTGCCCGGCCTCCTTGCCCTCCTGGATCACCCGGACCCTGAGCTCCTCGCCGGGCAGGACGGCGGGCTTGACCGCGTTCGCCAGCGAGTTGATGTTCATCACCCGCAGGCCCTGGACCTCGGCGACCCGGTTGAGGTTGAAGTCGTTCGTCAGGATCACCCGGCTGCGGGCCTTGGCCAGGGCGACGAGCTTGGCGTCGACCTCGGCAACGTCAGGGACGTCGTCGTCGACGACCTCGACCGGGGTCGTCGCCTGCTTCTGCATCTGGGCCAGGATCTCGAGACCCCGTCGGCCGCGATTCCGGCGCAGGGTGTCCGGGCTGTCGGCGATGTGCTGGAGCTCCTCGAGCACGAAGCGGGGCACGACGAGCGTGCCGTAGATGAACCCGGAGGCGACGATCTCGGCGATCCGCCCGTCGATGATCGCACTCGTGTCGACCACGATGTGCGGCTCGCCGCGCAGCGTCCGGGCGGCGGCCTCGCTGCCTGGCCGGCGGATCAGCCCGATCGCCTCGGCGGCCAGGATCAGGTCGCCGCGCTTGGCCACGGTCAGGCCCATCATCCCCAGCCCGAGGCCGAGGGACGTCCCGAGCGGCAGCCAGGTCCCGAGCGGGGCCGGGAAGGCGGCCAGGGGCAGGCCGAGCAGGAGGCCCATCAGGAGGCCGATCAGGAGGCCGGCGATCGCGGTCACGAACTCGGCCGTCGACAGCTGCTCGACCTGGCGGATCAGCCAGCCCGCGGGCACGACGGTCAGGTACGGCAGGATCGCGAAGCCGACCACGATCCAGGCCACGACCCACGCGGCGAGGAACGCGCCCCCGTAGTCCGTGTGCGCGATCAGCTCGCTGTTCGAGCCTGCCAGAGCGAGCCCGACGATCCCGCCGAGGGCGCCGCCGAGGAGGCGGATGATGCGGATCACGGTCTGGTCCGGGCTCCCTGGATGGTGATGGACGGCACGGCCGCGGCGGACGGCTGCGGCCGGCCGCGCAACGGCCTTCCAGCCTAGCATCGGCGTCGCGACTCCGTCGCCCGATCTGCCTCCCCGGACCCGGACGTCGCCTCGTCCCGGGGCACCACGGCACGCCCGGAGGGTGCGGCCGGGATCAGCGCAGCCTCGATCGCCTCCCCGAGCGTGGCCGCCTCGAGGACCTCGATCCCGCTCACCGCCGACCGGGCCTGGCCGGCGCCGGGGGCTGGCACGATCGCGCGCCGGAAACCGAGCCGGGCCGCCTCCCGGAGCCGGCGCTCGAGACCGCTCACGGCCCGCAGTTCACCGAGCAGGCCGACCTCGCCGACCGCGACCGTCGCCGCCCGGACCGGCCGGTCGCGGGCCGACGAGGCGAGGGCGAGGGCGAGCGGAAGGTCGAGACCGGGTTCGTCGACCGTCAGCCCGCCGGCGAGGTTGGCGTACACGTCGTGAGCGGCGAGCCCGATCCCGGCCCGCCGCCCGAGGACCGCAATCAGGAGCGCGAGGCGGTTCGGGTCGAGGCCGCTGGCGGTCCGGCGCGGCGCCCCGTAGCCGCCCGGGGCGGTCAGGGCCTGGACCTCGACGAGCAGCGGTCGGCTCCCCTCGAGGGTCAGGGCGACGATGCTTCCCGAGGCCGGCACGGCGTGCTCGACGAGGAAGGCCCGGGCCGGGTCGGCAAGCTCGCGCAAGCCGAGCTCGCCCATCTCGAGCACGCCGACCTCCTCGGTCGAGCCGAACCGGTTCTTGGCCGCGCGCAGGAGGCGGAGGGCTGCGTAGCGCTCGCCCTCCAGGGCGAGGACGGCATCGACGAGGTGCTCGAGCGTCTTCGGGCCGGCCAGGCTGCCGTCCTTGGTGACGTGCCCGACCAGGACGACCGCGATCCCCTCGCCCTTGGCAATCTCCATCAGCCGGTAGGCCGACTGGCGGACCTGGCCGAGACTGCCGGCCGGGCCCTCGAGCTCGTCGACGGTGGCGGTCTGGATCGAATCAACGATCAGCAGGCGCGGACGGACGGCCCGGGCATGCTCGGCGATCCGACCGACCTCGGCCTCGGCCACGACCGCAATCCGGGACCCGGGCGGCCCGGCGAGGAGGCCGAGCCGGGCGGCCCGCAGCCGGACCTGGGCCGCCGACTCTTCGCCCGTGGCGTAGAGCACCTCGCCGCCGCCCGGGCCCGCCGAGGCGGCGAGGCTGGCCGCCGCCTGGAGCAGGAGGGTCGACTTGCCGATCCCGGGTTCGCCCCCGACGAGCACGATCGAGCCGGGCACGAGACCCCCACCGAGCACCCGGTCGAGCTCGCCGATCCCGATCGGGAGGCGGGCCACGCGGTCATCGCCGATCGAGCCGAGGAGGACCGGTGCCGAGTCCGCGCGGGCCGGGGGGCTCGCCGGTCGGCGCCCGGGGCCCGGGTCGCGGACGAGCGTTTCGACCAGGCTGTTCCAGGCACCGCAGCCCCGGCACTGACCTTCCCAGCGCAGGAAGGCCTCGCCGCAGGACTGGCAGACGTAGCGGCTCTGGGACCGGGCCATGCCGACGGCCGGCCTAGCGCGCTTCGACCGGGGTCTTCTCGTCGGCGGCGTGGATGTCGAGGCCGGCCTCGCCCTTGTCGACGACGATCGTCGTCCCGGGCTCGTACTTGCCGAGCAGGAGGTGCTCGGCCAGGACATCCTCGATCATGTTCTGGATCACCCGGCGCAGGGGCCGGGCGCCGTACGCCACGTCGTAGCCGATCTTGATGATGTGGTCCTTCGCCTCCTGGGTCACCTCGAGCGACATCTGCTGGGCGCGCAGCTGATCGCGCACGCGGGCGAGCATCAGGTCGACGATCTGGCGGATCTCCTCGACGGTCAGGGAGCGGAAGACGACGGTCGCATCGATCCGGTTCAGGAACTCGGGCCGGAAGGCGTTCTTCAGCTCGGCCTGGACCTTGTCCCGCATCAGCTCGTAGGAGGACTGCTGGCGGGCGGCCTCGCTCTCCCCGATCACCCGGAAGCCGAGGCCGGCGTTCGTCTGGAGCTGCTTCGCCCCGAGGTTCGAGGTCATGATGATGATGCAGTTGCGGAAATCGACCCGCCGGCCCTTGGCGTCGGTCAGGTGACCGTCCTCGAGGATCTGGAGCAGGATGTTGAAGACCTCCGGGTGGGCCTTCTCGACCTCGTCGAGGAGGACGACCGCGTAGCTCTTGCGCCGGACCGCCTCGGTCAGCTGTCCGCCCTCGTCGAACCCGACGTAGCCCGGGGGCGCCCCGACCAGCCGGCTGACGTTGTGGCGCTCCATGAACTCGCTCATGTCGATCTTGATCAGGGCGTCCTCGCTGCCGAACATGAACTCGGCGAGCGCCTTGGCCAGCTCGGTCTTGCCCACCCCGGTCGGGCCGAGGAAGATGAACGAGCCGATCGGGCGCTTCGGGTCCTTGAGGCCGGCCCGGGCGCGACGGACGGCGCGGGAGACGATCTCGATCGCCTCCTGCTGGCCGATCACCCGGCCGTGGAGCGCCTCCTCCATGTGCAGCAGCCGCTCGGACTCCTCCTGGGCGATCCGGGTCACCGGGATGCCGGTCCACATCGCCACGACCTGGGCGATCTCCTCCTCGCCGACCGTCGGCTGCTCGGCGGTCACCTGCGCCTGCCACTCCTCGCGCAGGGCGTCGACCTTCTCGCGGGCGGTCGCCTCGGCCTCGCGCAGGGTGGCCGCCTCGTCGTACTCCTGGGCGTTGATCGCGGCGTCCTTCTCCTTGGTCACCCGCTCGAGCTCGCGCTGCGCCTCGCGCAGTGCCGGCGGGGCCGAGGCGTAGCGCAGCCGGACCCGGCTGGCGGCCTCGTCGATCAGGTCGATCGCCTTGTCCGGCAGGTGGCGGTCGGTGATGTAGCGGACCGAGAGATCGGCCGCGGCCCGGATCGCCTCATCGGTGATCGTCACCCGGTGGTGCTGCTCGTAGCGCTCGCGGATCCCCTTCAGGATCTCGATCGTCTGCTCGACGGTCGGCTCCTCGACGATCACCGGCTGGAAGCGCCGCTCGAGTGCGGCGTCGCGCTCGATGTACTTGCGGTACTCGTCCAGGGTGGTCGCGCCGATGCACTGCAGTTCGCCCCGGGCGAGGGGCGGCTTCAGGATGTTCGCCGCGTCGATCGCCCCCTCGGCCGCGCCGGCCCCGACGAGCGTGTGCAGCTCGTCGATGAACAGGATCGCGTCGTTCGTGTTCCGGAGCTCCTCGATGATCTTCTTCAGGCGCTCCTCGAACTCGCCGCGGTACTTCGTGCCGGCGACGAGCGATCCGATGTCGAGGGTCAGGACGCGCTTGTTGGCCAGCGTCTCGGGGATGTCGCCACTGACGATCCGGTGGGCCAGCCCCTCGGCGATCGCGGTCTTGCCCACGCCCGGCTCGCCGATCAGGGCGGGGTTGTTCTTCGTCCGGCGCGAGAGGATCTGGATGACCCGCTCGATCTCCTTCTCCCGCCCGATCACGGGGTCGAGCTTGCCCGCCCGCGCGGCCTCGGTCAGGTTGATCCCGAGCTGGTCGACAGTCGGGGTCTTGCTGGCCCGCTTCGTCTCCTGGGTCGGCCCGGCCGAGGAGGACTGGGAGAGGACCCGGATCACCTCGTGACGGACCTTGTCGAGGTTCACTCCGAGCGACTCGAGGACCCCGGCCGCGATCCCTTCGCCCTCCCGGACGAGGCCGAGGAGCAGGTGCTCGGTGCCGATGTAGTTGTGACCGAGGCGGCGGGCCTCGTCGATCGCGAGCTCGATCACCCGCTTCGCCCGCGGCGTCAGCCCGACCTCTCCGACGACCGGGCGGTCACCCCGGCCGATGATGAACTCGACCGCGGTCCGCACCTTCGGCAGCTCGACGTTCATGTTCTCGAGGACGCGCGCAGCGACACCCTCGCCCTCGCGGACGAGGCCGAGGAGCAGGTGCTCGGTGCCGATGTAGTTGTGGTTGAACCGCTGCGCCTCGTCCTGGGCCAGGGTCAGGACCTTGCGCGCGCGATCCGTGAACTTGTCGAAGCGGTCCATCAAGTCGAACGCCTGTGCGATGTGCGCCGCGGAGCGACGCTGGGGTCATGCTAGCACGCCGGTCCCGGGGCGCAATCCGACCGGAGTCGAAGCTCCGCCCGGAAAGACGACAGCCCGCCGGCGTGCCGGCGGGCTGTCGATCCCGGAAACTGGGCGCGCGAGCGCTAGTCGGTGACCTTCACCTGCTCGCCGGCTGGCGCCTCGGCGGCCAGCTCGGCCGGCACGGATTCCTCGGCCGGCTCGAGCACCGGCTCGTCGGGGCCGGGAGCCGGCTCGGCGGCGGCGGCCGCGACGGGTGCCGGGGCGGGCTGGTCGGCGACCGCGGGCGACTCGGGCGCCACGGCGGCGACCGCGGGCGACTCGGGCGCCACGGCGGCGACCGCGGGCGACTCGGGCGCCTGGACGTCCGGCTGGACGTCCGCGGCCCGCGTCTCGGCCTCCGAGGCGGCGACCTGCTGGCGGATCTGGGCGAACGCCGCGGCCAGGGTGTTGTCGATCCCGCCTTCGGGTTCCTGGACCGCGTCGGCCATCGAGAACGTCCGCTCCGGTCGGGCCCGTCGCTCCGGGCGCGGTGCCACAGGGCTGGGGGCCGGGCGGGCAGGCGGCTCCTCGGCCTGCTTCAGGCTCAGCCCGAGGCGATGGCGCTCGGAGTCGAGCGAGATGATCTTCAGCTTCAGGGTCTGGCCCTCGTGGACCACGTCGCCCGGATGGGCCACCCGCTGGTGCGATAGCTCGCTGATGTGGATCAGGCCCTCGAGGCCGTCCCGGACGCGAACGAACGCGCCGAAGTTGACGAGCTTCGTGACCGTCCCCTCGATGATGTCACCGACCTTGAAGTCGGCGACCGTCGAGTGCCACGGGTCGGGCTGGAGGCGGCGCACCGAGAGGCTGATCCGGCCGCGCTCGTGGTTGATGTCGATCACCTCGGCCTCGACCTCGTCGCCGACCTTGTAGCCGGCCTCGGGGTTGTTGACCTTGTTCCACGACAGCTCGCTCTTGTGGACGAGCCCGTCGATTCCGCCGAGATCGATGAACACACCGAAGGGCGCAATCGAGCGAACCGTCCCCTTCACCTTCTGGCCGACCTCGAGGCTGCTGAACAGCTCGTCCCGCTTCTCGCGCCGCTCCTCGTAGAGGGCGACCTTCTCGGACAGGATCAGGCGGTTCGCCTTCCGGTTGACCTCGAGGATCTTCAGGCGCAGCTTCCGGCCGACGAACGGCTGGAGCTTCTCGGCGATCTCCTGGGCGGCGTCGCGCGGCTGGTCGTTCTGCGGCCGGCGCGGGAAGTCGACGATCTGGCTGATCGGCACGAAGCCGCGGATCCCGCAGTCGACGATCAGGCCGCCCTTGTTGTGGTCGATCACCGGCGCTTCGATGATCGTGCCTGCCTCGAACAGCTCCTGCATCGAGCGCCACTTGCGCTCGAGGCCAGCTCGCCTGAGCGAGAGGACGACGTGCCCCTCCTGCGACTCGGGCTGGAGAACGTAGACCAGGACGGTGTCCCCGATCGCCAGCTGGGGCTGGGACTCGGCGTGGCGACCGTAGAGCTCACGGTTCGAGACGACGCCCTCGCTCTTGGCGCCGATGTCGACGAGGATCTCGTCCTTGTCGATCCGGACGACCGTCCCTTCGACGACGTCACCGTGCTTGAAGCTCTTGATCTCCCCGTCCTGCTCGGCGAGCAGCTCCTCCATCGTCGTCGGCTCGGGCCCGGCTCGATGGCTCGGTGCCTCCTCCTCGGCCTCGGCCTCGGCGGCGCTCGGCGCATCGGCGACGTCCTCGGCGCTCAGCGCCTCGGGGGCAGCAGCCGTGGGGGTCGGACTCGGGGCAGGTTGCTCGGCGGCAGTCACGGCGGCCGGACCGGCCTCGATCGTCGGGGTGACAGCGGGCTCGTCCGCGACGGCGGTCGTCGCGACGGCTTCCTCAAACGCCGGGGTGGCCATCGAGGCAGGCGCCTCCGGCTCCAGCGCGGTCCCGCTCAGCTGTTCTTCGGTCAAGTGAATCGTCTCTCCTGTTCGTGGATTTCGCCCCTCCAAACAGGAACGGCCTGAGTCCGCTCAAGCCGTTGAGAACGATCAGCTGGTCCGTTGCTGGTTGGGCCTCGGTCCGCTCCTTCGTGATCGACCGCTTGGGAGACTCTTCAACTGTCCTGCCCGCTGGGGCCGAGCGAGGATAGCACACCCGGACTGGCCCCTACAATGACCCTCTCGTGCCTGAGCTGCCCGACCTCGCGGTTGTCGCGGAGGCGTTCCATGCCGCCCTGGCGGGCCGTTCGATCGACGCGCTCGCGGTCCCCGGTCCGATCGCCGTCCGCGGCACCCCGGCCGAACTGGCCGCCCTCGTCGGCCAGCGGCTCGTCGGCGTGGCGCGCATCGGCAAGTTCCTCGTCCTGGACCTCGACCGCGACCGGATCGTGGTCAACCCGATGCTCAGCGGGCGCTTCCAGCTCGCCGTCCCGGGGACGCCTCGGCTGGCCCGGACGGCCGTTGTCCTCGGGCTCGGTGGCCGCGCCAGCGGTCCCCCCGACGCGGCCGGCTGGACCGCCGGCGCGGCCTGGCTTCCACCCCACCCCGGGCCGGTCGAGCTCCGCTTCGTCGACCCGACGAGGATGGGCAAGGTCTACCTCCTGCCGGCCGGCCGCGAGCGGGCCGTGCCCGGCTTCGGGCCGGCCGAGCGCGGACCCGACGCCGACGACCCGGCGCTCACCCTCGAGGTCTGGCGGACCCGGATCCGCGCACACCCGGGCGAGCTCAAGAACCTGCTCCGCAACCAGGCGTTCGTGGCCGGGATCGGGAACGCATACAGTGACGAGATCCTCCATGCCGCCCGGCTGCTGCCCTTCCGGCGTCGGTCGACGCTCGCGCCGGAGGAGATCGACGAGCTCTACGCCGCGATGCGCCAGGTGCTCGCGCTCGCGATCGCTCTCCTGCGCGAGCGCGTCCCGCCGGCGTTCGAGCGACAGGTCCGGGATTTCCTTGCCGTCCACGGCCGGGGCGGGCTGTCCTGCCCTCGCTGCGGCAGCCGGATCAGCCAGCTGACCGCCGGCGGGATGATCACCTCGTTCTGCCGGACGTGCCAGCGCTGAGGCCGCCCCGGGGCGCCGCTCGGGAGGCTCAGGGGATGGCCAGGACCTGGCCGACCCGGATGAGCGACGGGTTGGCGATCCCGTTCAGCTGCTGGATGATCCGGACCGTCGTCCCGAAGCGGGCCGCGATCGCCGACAGGGTGTCACCCGGACGAACGGTGTACGTCCGGGTCGGCGAGGGCAGGGCCGTGGGGCCGGGACCCGGGCTCCCGTCCTGGCCGGAGGCAGACGGCGCTGGAGTCGCCGCGGCAGCGGAAGGCGATGCCGTCGCCGTCCGGACGCCTGGCGACGGGAGCGAGGCCGGCGGGGTCGAGGTCACCGCGCCCACGGCCGCGCTGGTCGAAGGAGCGCTCGGCGCCGGCCCGGACCCGGCCGGGTTCGGTCCGCCGGAGCGGGAGACGACGATCGCCACGACCGCTCCGATCATCAGCATCGCCAGGCCCGCCTGGCCGGCCCGCCGGGTCCAGCCCGCACTCCATGCCAGGCGCGACCGGGCCGGG